>Ga0070682_100000063_pt1 | contig 101553 bp, 91 predicted proteins | sample KBSC63LmetaG_FD_64668 | JGI IMG/M metagenome (GOLD analysis project Ga0070682, IMG submission 64668) | Corn rhizosphere microbial communities from Kellogg Biological Station, Michigan, USA - KBS C6-3L metaG | ecosystem: Host-associated > Plants > Roots > Rhizosphere | place: USA: Michigan...
TTTCTGCAATACGAAAGACTGTAAAACCCTGTTCAGTTAAAGTTTCTGCTATCTTGGGGAATAATGCTGTTGTTTCCGTGCCACCTGAATAGCAATGAACCCCCGGAATCGTAAAGAAGGTAGAGGCTGCCTGTGCCCAAATCTGAGCCAGATGACTGCGGCGTGAATTGTGGGTGCAGATAAAATTCAGATTGATTTCTTCTCCATCATTTACTTTTTGCTGGATGAAACTGATTAATGATGTCAGAACCTCTTTTCTATCGGTATCTATATTTTCCCATTTCAGAGATTGAACCGTATTTAATAATTCTTGATACATGAGATTTTAATAAAATTAATTAGCAGCATCCTGATCCCGGAGTGCAGGCTGATGCTGGTTTTACAGATAATTCAGAAAGATTTTTCTTTTGTTTTTCGGAAGGAATTCCACAGGCTTCCTGGGCAAGACAGGCCGTTGTCTTATTTTTCAGGACGAAATTTCTACCGTTAAATTCAAGATCATATTTACCGATGGTCTCTCCCTGATATTCTACTTCAATTTCTGAATCTTCTATTCCAAGTTTCTCTTCAGAAAGTTGAATAATGTGAAGCAGTTTTCCCGGTTTCAGGCGGTGTTCATAATCATCAGCATTCCACAGCTGGAAGTTGACTGCTTTCTCATGTCGGATTACGCCACCGCAATCAATGAATTTTTTTACAATTTGTCCCACTTCTGTTACATGGAAATGTTCAGGAACAAAAGTGCCGTTTTCCAATTGAAATTCTACATTTTCCAGTGTCGGAAGAATTTCTTTGATTTCTGTTAGTTTCATTAGATTAAATTTATTTAATGTTATATTGCAATATTACGATGTTTGTTTTCAAAAAAAATGCCTTAACAGCATTGTTTTATTGTGACATCCTGATTAAAAAACAGGTTAAACTCGTTTTGAAATTGTTTCCAGGTGCTTTCATTAATACAGTAGCATACAGATTTTCCTTCAATTGAACCTTTGATGATTCCAATATTCTTAAGTTCTTTTAAATGCTGCGAAATGGTAGCCTGAGCCAATCCCAGTTCTTCAACAAGATCATTGCAGATGCATGCTTTTTGATTGATGATATACTGTAAAATGGCTATTCTTGCCGGATGTCCCAAAACTTTAAGAAGTGAAGCCAGTTTATTTTGTTCTTCAGTATAGATTTCGGTTTTAGTAACTCCCATTGTTTATTTTTATATTGCAATATTACGATGTTAAACTGATATAAACATAAAAAATTTAATTAATTTCAATGATTTCATTTTAAATAATTGATTTTTAGATATTTAAATTTATTTAATGATTGGTAATGTCGAAAATAAAAAAGATGAAGCAGAAATACGCTTCATCTTTTGATTTATTTTTATGGTAAACTGATCTTTTTACCTTGTTCCGGGAAAATATAATTTACTTTCAGAGGATTGTCTTTCAACAGCTCTTTTTTAATCAATTCGGGATTATCACCTGTAGGTTTTCTATGAGTAACTATAATGTTAAGTCCCTCAAGGCTGCTTTGTCCGGTCTTTTCTTTCAGCTTGCTTAGCTCTTCAATCAGAAGATTAGGAGTAAGGTGTCCGAACAGCAGATGTTCAGGCTGGCTGTTTGGAAAAGAAACCTCAATTAATATAGTGTTTAACTGCCTTTTTTTAACAAGTGGAGTTATAGTGTTCCAAAGGTTATCAAGACGGTCAGATTTTTCTATACGGTCAGCACCTGTATCACCCAGATAAAGCAGATAGTGACTATCTCTTCTTACCAATGCGGCGCTGCTTTTATAGGGATTTACATGGCTCAGTTCATATCCGGTTATGAAAAATGGTGTTTTGGGTGCCGGGGTTTCAGTTCCTTCCTGAAGTTCGTTATAATGGTATTTTCCAAGGATTGGTTTTTGGCCCTGATCGGCAAAATTAATCCAGGTATCCGTGATAAAATAATGATTTTGCAAAATCTGAATTACCGGAGCAATAGCAAAAATATCCTTTTTGGAATCTGCCGGAGAGTTGATGATCAACCCTGATAAATGATCCAAATGCCCATGAGATACAAAATATCCTTTTATCTGATCTTTCAGAACCGTTTCTGCGGATCCGTCAAGGCTTTTCAGTTGAATGGCTTTTCGTATTCCTGCATTTACAGTACCTGCATCAAGGCAAAGAAATGCATTGTCTTTCGGAGCACCTACCAGATAGGCAGATAAATTGTCTTCCTGCTCTCCACCATAGATCCCTAAGGGAATAACATCAAAATTCTGTGCGTGGCAAACAATATTCAGAAGAAGTGCCAATAAAGAAACTGCGGTTTTTTTCATAATATTTAAACTGGAAACCATCCTTTACGAGATGGACAGGGCAAATTTACGCTATTTTTTTTCGACAGCCTTTCAAGAACAGTAACAAATAGGATTGAATCAGATTAAGTATTTAAAAATCTGACTAAACAATACTTTGTATTTTAAATGCATAAAGCCCGCAGAAATAATCGGCAGACTTTATGTGTTGGGAATATCGTTTTACTGTGGCTGCTGCTGCGTTACACAGTGTACCATTCCGCCATTGGCAAATAAGTTACGGCAGTCTATTCCAACAACTTGCTTACCGGGATAAAGCTGTTGGATAATATTATTGGCAACGGCATCATTCGGATCATTATAATTAGGTACCAATACGCGGTTGTTTGCGATATAATAATTGATGTAAGAAGCCCGGCCTACATTTTTTCCGTAGGTGGTTATTACGTCATTTCTGGTTAATGGAACTTTTACGAATTGGTAAGGAGATCCATTTTTTGTAGTAGCATCATATAATTTATCAATGTCACCGTCTGGAACCTGCCAGTAGTAAAGATCATCAGGATTCATGGTGATAATAGTAGAAGAATTTGCGAATCGGGCAAAACCGTCAATGTGCATATCGGTGATATCAAGGCCTGCTTTTCCATTCAGCCAGATAAATTTTGTTACTCCTAAATTCTTAGTAAATATAGCTTCTGCCTGCTGCTGTGTCATCCCCGGATTTCTGTTGTTATTAAGGATGGAACTTTTACAAGCCATCAATACTCCGTTTCCGTCAATTTCCACACTTCCACCTTCATTGACCATCACTGAATTGAGGTTGATCTTAGGTATATTGGTGTCTGCAGCTATTTTAGAAGGAATTGCATTACATTTGCTGTAATCGGCTTTGTTACCCCAGCCGTTAAATCCCCAGTCCTGAATGAATAATTGGCCATTCTGATCCTTTACATAAATAGGGCCGTTATCTCTAACCCAGAAATCATCTGTCTGATAAAGTTTGAAATTGATGTTGGTAAGGGGAACTCCGGCACTGTTTAATAACCCTGTAATACGAGCTTTTTCTATACCATCATAAGCAATGATATGAACTTTTTCGCTCTGTACCAGTTCTCTGGTCATTGCTACCCAGGTTGCATCCAATCGGTTGCGGTAAGTTGTTCCATACTGATACTGATGGGGCCATTGAAGCCAGGTTCCTTCGTGTGGTGCCGATTCTTCCGGCATTTTGTAAACTACAGTTCCGGTATTTGCTGCATCCGGAGTTTCTACCGGATCTGACTGAGAACAGGACAGTAAAAGAGCGGGTAATAACAGGAACATGATTTTCTTTTTTTGCATAATTGATCTATTTTTAACAGGGCAAAATTAGATCGATAAAAATGTGAAAACTTGTCCCAAATTGACAATTTATTTTAAAGGCAATAAAATATAGGTCAGCTGTTCTTCCTGATTATCTTCCTGTTCAATATGTCTTTCGTATTTTTCTATGATAGGAGAGTGTGAAAATTCAAGACCAGAATTAAAGATCCAGCGGGAGTAGATTTTGGTGTAGGTTTCATCTATCGTTTCATAGCTGCCTGTATGGGTAAAGCGGGCATATTTACCACCGAATATTGCTTTTGAAGGCAATTTTTTGTTGATGGACTGTGCAGAAGAACATGCATCATACCGGCAATTGATTTCTGTTTTAATCAATGGTTCGTCTGCTATAACTCCAAAATATTCTGTTCCGGAATCAGGAAAACCGTTTTGCATGAAGTTTTCCCACAATACTTCAATTTCTTCATTGTTATAATAGGTTTTAATGCTTTGATAATATACCTGCATTGGTTTAAGAAAGACAATTTCTGGTTCCAGCAATACATCAGATGTTACCGGAATAATCTCATCTTCACAAAGAAGCTGTTCCTTACTTAGTTTTGCCGCTTTTGGAGAAATTCCGAAATGCTGTTTAAAAGCCTTGGAAAAAGAAGCAATATTGGCAAATCCAACTTCAATAGCAATTGTGGTGAGATTTTCCTGGGTATAAAGAATTCTCTTATAAGCATTTTCTACCTTCAGTCTTTGCTGGAAAGCGCCTATGGTTTCTCCGCAGCTGTATTTAAAAATACGCTGGATATTCCGGTAAGAATAGTTGGAGATTTCTTCCAGTTCCTTTACAGAGACGGGTTGATCATAATTTTTTTCCATGAAATTGATGACTCTGTAAATACAATTCAGGTTGTCTTCCATAAGCTTTATTTTTTAGAAATATACAGTCTGAAATACATTACAAATAAAAGAAATAAAAAAATATCTCAGCAAAATTGTATTTTAGCTTTCGGTAAAAATAAATTAGAAACCCATAATTTTTACCTTTTTTAAAACAAAAAACAACCCAAAAACTTGAAATAAACCATGGAAAAAGAATTATCACAATTAACCGACAATGAATTATTAGAAAAGAAAAAAGAAATCAAATCCAATAACATTCTCAATGCTGTACTTCTGGGAGTAATGGTAGGTATTTCGATTTATAGCACCATAACTGGCGGTTTCGGATTTCTGACCGTTTTGCCATTATTTTTTGCAGGTTTTATTGCCAGCCGCTGGAATAAAAATAAGAAACAGTTAGAAGAAGAATTGAACTCCAGAAATCTGAAATAAAATGGAGGACTTTAACAGACAAACGGAAGTAGGAGCAGTAGCCTATTTCCGTCACTGTATAAAAAACGGAGATGCTGCAGGAGCATTAAGCTGTTTTCATCCTGAAGCAGTCTACATTGACAGAGATGGGAGAGAGTTGAGAGGACTTGAACAAATAAACCTGGCAATGAATGAGATCTGCGGATTAAAGCTGGATATTCAAGGAGAAGTTCCCCATGTGACCGTTGTGAATGATCTTGCGATGTGGCTTGATCAGTGGGAAATGACGGGAATTGCTCCGGATGGACATGCTATACATATGACTGGTCATACTTCGTGCATTATGAAAAGGAATGAAAATGGGAAATGGCTGTGGCTGGTTGATAATCCTTTTGGCGCTGCTATACTTAAAAATGATAATATGGTATAAAATTTACAATAATCTTATTGAGAATCAAATTTATGAGACTTTTTGATTTTTGATTCCTGCCCCTTGTCAAGGTTTTAAACCTTGACAAGGGGCAACAAAGTTTATCAGAAACAAAATAAAAAACCTTCAGATCAGTTCTGAAGGTTTTTATATTTAATCTGTCGGATATTGTTTTAATTACGCAGAAACTGCCCAATTCCAGGTGAATCAAAAGTAAAGACATTTTGATTTTCAGACTTATCAATTTTATTACTGATAGTCAGTGCCCATAATACTAATTCTTTACAGAAATTCTGATCTTCCGGACTCAGTTCAGACGTATTTTCTTCCACTACAGCAGTGAGAGGAGCTATCCCATCGAGTTTAGCATAAAATTCTTCATCTGTATCATTATAATTAAGTTCCAGATGATTTTTATTGAACCATCTGATCAGGTCGGTATAAGGAGTTTTGATGCCTTCTTTTTCAAGTTTTGAGATGCGTGGAAACAGGCTTTCAAATTGAGTCATAACCGCTTTGTCAATCAGTATTTTGGCAACATAATCAGCACCTTCCTGTTCTCCTTCATATACCAGTTCAATTTTTCCTGTGATAGAAGGAATTATGGACATGAAATCAAGCAGGCGGACAGTAGTTCGCTCCGCTCCGGATTCAATCAAGCGTAATTTGGCAGCAGCAATTAAATTCTCCATAGCACTGATGGTCAAACGGGCACTGACACCGCTTTTTGCATCTACATATTCACTGATACGTGCTGCAAAAGCGACTTCCTCCAAAAGATCTTTCGCCAGGTCAGGAATCTGTATCTGTGCTTTATCTTCAGCAGAAATTAATGCTTCCTGTTCTGTGATCTGTCTGGCAAGAGCTATTGTTTTTGGATAATGGGTGAAAATCTGGGACCCGATTCTGTCTTTCAGTGGAGTTACAATACTACCTCTGTTGGTATAATCTTCCGGATTGGCCGTGAAAACAAACTGAATATCAAGTGGCATTCTCAGCTGGAAACCACGGATCTGAATGTCTCCTTCCTGCAAAATATTAAACAGGGAAACCTGGATGCGGGCCTGTAAATCAGGTAATTCATTTAAAACAAAAATAGAACGGTTCGCACGCGGAATCATTCCGTAATGTAAAACACGCTCATCGGAATAAGGAAGTTTTAAAGTAGCTGCTTTGATGGGGTCTATATCACCAATTAAATCCGCAACATTTACGTCCGGAGTAGCCAGTTTTTCATAGAAACGGTGTGAACGGTGTACCCATGAAATCGGAGTTTCGTCACCCAATTCTTCAATCAGATCTTTGGCATATTTTGAAATTGGCTGGAATGGACTGTCATTGATTTCCGATCCTTTTACGATGGGCATATACTCATCAAGCAGGTTGACCATACTTCTTGCAATTCTTGTTTTTGCTTGACCACGTAGACCCAGTAAATTGATGTGGTGACCGGCAAGAATAGCTTTTTTCAATTGGGGAACCACGGTGTCTTCATAGCCCCAAAGTCCTTCAAATACAGGTTCTTTAGCTTTAATCCTGGCAATTAAATTTGCCTGAATTTCTTCATTAATCGTTTTATGAGTAAAACCGGAGTCTTTTAATTCTTTGAATGTAATATCGTTTTTCATTGTCTTGTAATACTATTTATCTGATCAGATTTTCATCATAAATGGTTTAAAATCTGATTTTTATATTCTTCTTATTCTGTTTTTTTCGTAATCCTCGAAGATCATTTGCCCTAAACCTGACAGCCCTGTCAGAAACGCTTTTCCTTTGTTCTGAGCTGTAAATTCTTCTACGAACTGACGCAGGTAAGGATCTTGGGCAATCATAAAAGTAGTGATCGGAATTTTCAGTTTTCTGGCTTGTGCTGCTCTGTTGAGACATTGGTTCACAATCTTTTCATCCAGACCAAAGCTGTTCATATAAAATTCACCGCTAGGCAGCTGAATACAGCTTGGTTTTCCATCGGTGATCATGAAAATCTGCTTGTTGGTATTTCTTTTTCTGCGAAGAATGTCCATGGCCAGCTCCAGGCCGGCTACCGTATTGGTATGATAAGGTCCTACTTTTAAATAGGGAAGGTCTTTGATTTTAATGGGCCACGCTTCATTTCCAAAAACAATAATATCAATGGAATCTTTTGGGTATTTCCGTTTAATCAGTTCCACAAGTGCCATGGCAACCTTTTTCGCCGGAGTAATACGGTCTTCGCCATATAAAATCATGGAGTGGCTGATGTCGATCATCAGGACGGTACTCATCTGTGCTTTATGCTTGGTTTCTTCTACGATAAGGTCGTCTTCCGTAAGGCGCAGGTCTGAGATTCCGTTGTTGATTTGTGCATTTTTTAAACTTTCAGTCATGTTTACGGCCGCTAAGTCGTCTCCATATTGAAACGAACGGTTTTCGCCATCGCGTTCGTCCCCAATTCCGGTTTTGCTGGTACGGTGATTTCCCGCTCCGTTTTTCTTCAGTTTTCCGAATATCTGATCTAGAGCATACTCGCGAAGGGCAGCTTCCAGTTTTGGGGTTAATATATTTTTGCCTTTTCCACTTCCGGTATTGCCTTCTTCAGGGTCTTCTTCTTTGATATAGCCACGTTTTTTCAAGTCTTCTTCAAAATCCTGAAGAGTATATTCATCACTGAAAATATCATATTCCTTATCAAGCATATCAAGCCATTCAAAGGCTTCTTCAAGGTCTCCGGAAGTATGGGTGAGCAAATCTTTGAAAACATCAAAGACCCGGTCAAAATGAGATAATTCCTCCGGTACATGCTTACTGAATACAAAGCCTTTATGAGGATTAAAATTTTTATCTGTCATAAGATGATAAATCTGTTTTGCTGTTATTGTCTTTTGAATATTTCAGAGAATATAATGAATTATCTGAAGCATTCTTTAATTCGTTTCAAACTGAAAAGTTAGGAAAATATCATCTCAAGATCCCCTTAGAAAAATAGAAAATACTAATGATTGTGATATGGAATTAGAATATAAGACCTTATGTTTTGCAGGTATTGAATAGTATATGATATAAAAAAATGCACAATATAAGGGTTGTGCATTTTTAGTATTATAAGAAATTGGCTTTTATTCATGATATTTTAACCGGTCTAAAGCTTTGTCAACCTTTTTATTTTCGCCATATACAATCATACCGACCAGATCCAGATTATCTGCAGTATGTTTTGCTATTTCAAGAACATTTTCTTCACCTGATCTGGTATCAAAGAGCTGTTGGGTATAGATTCCTATTGCCAGTTCACGGTCTTTTGCCCGGCGGAATGCTCTCTGAAGCTTTTCTGCATTATCTGCTTTATAGATAAGGGTAGGGTGCTTGATAAAAGCTAAATATTCCTCGTGATCTGCAGTGATGAACTTCTCACCATGAGTTTCGGGAAATTCAATTGCGATACTTCCAGCCAAAAAAGAAACAACATTAAGTTTTTGCCATGGCAAAAGGTCGCCTTTGATAACGATAGCTACTTTTTTATCGTACATATTTTAATTTTTTTAGATCTAATTCCATCTGAATATTACAACGCTGATAAGGTGTTGAACGTCCGGATACTTTCTGGAAGCCCAGTTTGTAATACAGATTAATGGCGGGCTTCAGGATGGTATTGCTTTCAAGATATATTTTTGATGCTCCGGATTCTTTTGCTTTGCTGATGATAGCCTGCCCCAGCAGCCAGCCTATATTCTTTCCCTGTGCTTTGGGAGATACAGCCATTTTTGCCAGTTCAAAATCATAATCAGGGTCATCCATTTTGATAAGAGCGCAGACCCCGAGCGGTTCTTCATTGTATAAAGCAACAAGAATCTTTCCTCCTTTATTTAAAATATATTCTTCAGGGTTATCCAATGCTTTATAGTCTGCATCTTCCATTTTAAAATAGGCAGAGATCCATTCTTCATTAAGTGCTTTGAATGCTGATTGGTATTTCGGATCATAATCAACGATTTTTACATTTTTACTTTCTCGTGCCTTTTTCTGTTCTTTTACTCTTGAAAGCAAAGATTTCTGTTCAAAAAGGTGCTCCCATTCTGCAAGTGCTTCCCAGAGATTATGAGTTGCTTCGTCAATCATTTCATCAATGGCATGATCAATATCTATGCACTGGATTTTTATATTTTCAGAAAGTTCTTTTCCTTTTTCTGTAAGTCCGGCAATATTTCTCCTCTTATCATTTGACTGCTGATTGTCCTTAACCAATCCTGCGGTGGTCATTTCTTTAATGATTTTGGTTACTGATGGTTGAGAATGTCCTATTTCTTCAGCGATTTCGGTAATGGTTTTTGAGCCACCTTCGGAGAGAACAAAGAATACCGGAAACCATTTTGGTGAAAAGTCAGCACCATAAAGTTCATAAATCTTTGCTGCTTCTTCTGTAATATTTGAAGCCATAAATCGCAACCTGCTCCCCAATGCGATTTTTCCTGTTTTTTCAAATAAATCCATAAGTATAATTAATTATATAACTAGTTATACAAATATAATAAATTAATGAATACTGCAATAAATATTTTGATTAAAAAAGCATGATATGAATTTAATAATTTTAAAATGAGTGTATTATGTTTTTTAAGTTGTGAATTAATGCGAATTAAATACAATAAAGCTCCGAAATAATCCGGAGCTTTATTTATACACATCATCTTACTATTATGTATTTAAGATTACCATCCTAAATAATATTCACGATCCAGCCAGTATGGCCAGTCTAATTTAAAATGGGTCTGGAGCATTTTTTCAGCTTCACAGAAGGCTCCTTCCACCCAACCTTGCTGATCTGAGTAGGCTTCCCCGATAATATGAATATGTTCATCTGGTAAAGGTTTTCTCATATAAGGCATGACATCTTTCACTGAGAAACCTGCCTTCCATGCATGATATCCTGCACCGTAAGGATCATCTGTCCAGTCTCTGAAATAAGTTACATAAGGCTGTGGGATATCTATACCGTGTAATTCTTTCAGCTGGTTCATCAATTCATTCACCATGAATTCTGTAGCCTGAACATCATCAAACTTATGCAATTCTTCCAGTGATGCAGATCTGGCAGCTCTTACTTTAAACAAAACTTTGTCATCAGAAAGGGCTTTCCAGAATGTTTCCGTTTCCATATCTCCGTAGCTTCCCAGCAGCATAGAATTTTTAGTTTCTTCATCAGTACCAAAATAATAACATTGTCTCATAGGTAAGTCTGTAATGGAGTGTCCGGAATAAATATCAAGATCTCTCCACCACGGACCTTCAAATCCCATCAGGGTTTTAAATGCAGGCTCCATGATAATAGAGCGGATATTTTTATTCAGTTTCTGATGCCTGTTAGCGTCAAAAAAGAAGTTATTCTGATCCAGAAGTTCGAGAGATTTTCTCGGCATACCCAACACTATTGAATTGGCATATACTTTCCATGTCGTGTTACTCTGTATATTCAGGAAAGTAAGTTCGTATTTATGAGTTGCAATTAAATGATGATCTTTGGTAAAGGTAATCAGTTTATTTTCAGACCAGATGCGTGCACCTTCATATTCCATATAAGTGTTGGCTATTGCATAAGCAATGCTGTCATAACCTTCTTCAATGGTTTTATAGGTTGTATTGGCAGAAAAATCTCCTACCATATACGGAAATGCCTCAGCAGAATTCCAGTTGATGGTATTGGAATAATATCCTCCGGCGTTGGCCAGAAACTCATAGCCTTCCTGAGAAACCTGGTCTTTGATTAAATTCCAGAAACCGATATCATTTACCAGACGTTTGTCGTAAGGAGAACCGGGGAAATTGTACATCAGTCTTGGTTTTATAACATCCCAGTCCCGGCTGGTCAGTTTGAATGTATAATCATAGCCGTTAGGATCTGCAATGATCAGTTCTTTATAATTTTCAGCTACCCATGCATCTGCCATTAAAACATTGTAAATGATTTTATTGAATAACTGATCAGAACTGAAACCTTCATCTCCTTCATTCAGATAATAACGGGTAATCAGTTTGTTATCATGTTTCTGTTCTTCTGTCCAGGCATTCTGTTTGAAACGTTCTTTTCTGATGTACATCAGAAGTTTTTCAGGTTCTCCCATATGGAATGGGATAGGAGTCATCTTATCTTTCAGAACAGGAGTTCTTTTGCTTAGGTCTTGCTCTTTCAATGGATAACCTTCAATTAAAGTAGTTACAATTTCCTGAGAAGTCAGATAACGCATTCCTCCAAGCTCTCCCCAGAAATTCATTCCGGGCATGACTACGGATTCCAGTCTTCCACCCAACTTGTCACTCATATCGAAGACCTGTACTTCATGAGCCTTGTACTTATTATCGGTCACCAAACGGAAAGCAGTGTATAATCCGGAAGTTCCGGCACCAATAATGGCTACTTCTACTTTCAGGTCGGGCTGCATTCCCGGATACAACGGTGTTTCTTTATTTACGTTTTTTTGATTCATGGTTTTATAATTTTTTAAAGTGCTAAGAAATATTTATATCCTAATCGGAATGGAGTAATGTCAAAATCAGTATGTCCGTCTAAGGCAAGATCAGACATGATTTTACCTAAGAAAGGGGTGAATTTTGCGGCCCATCCTGTAGCATAGACCACAATATTTTTATGGTTGGGTACATAAGGAGGAGCAAAATCAATCAGTAATTCTTTATTGGGAATTGTGCTCAAAGCAATAAGACAAGTTGAGGTATATTCCGGAACTATACTAAGACCAGTCATATGATTGTCTATCCATTGAGACGTATAGGCCAGCTCCTGCGGGTTTGGAATCAATGTTCTGTCACTTGGCTCTTCCAAAGGATTGATGACAAAATCCGGTGCCACACGGATATATTCCGGATGATCCCATTCAACGGAAGGAAAGCCGTAAAACTGATTGCCATTATCTCCCGTTGCATTCTGGAACACAAACCAGGTCGGATACTGTATCGAAGGATCAGTCTTTTTGAAATAAGCAGAAGACATATTCCAGTAAGTGGCTTCTATTTTAAAATCAAGCAGGTTGATAACACTGTTGATGTAAGGGCCCGGGATAATGGCCAGTTTTTTGGCAATATAAATTCCATTGGGAGTAGTAAGCTCAAAAAGTTCACCGTTTTGTTTGATCTCAAGTACAGGAGAATCTTCTCTAAGTTCTACGGTTTCTTCTTTCTGGCAAAGGCTTAGAAGCGTTTCAATAGTTCCTTTAAAATTAATGCTGGCTCCATCAGGCTGAAACAGTCCTACGTAATTGTCAGGCAGGTTTTTGAAATGATACTGCTCTTCAATTTCCTTTGAAGTTAAGTTGGTATAGGGAATACCTAAGGCTTCCAGAGCTTTCTCTGCTTCAGCAATATTTCCTTCGGTAGAGTGTACTTCAGGATCTCCAAACCAGAGTGTACCTACTTTATCAAGCAATTGGGTATCTGTCTTTTTTTGAAGTTCATCCCAATAAGGTTGGGAATCCAAAGCCATTTGTACCATATATTCATCCGGATAAGGGATCCGGAACTGGCGGGATACTCCTGCTGAACTGCCAAGCTGATTCACAAAGGTATATTGTTCCAATACCAAAGTCTTAGCCTGACGCTGACCGAGGTGGTAGGCCGTTGCCAGACCTATTGCTCCTCCGCCAATGACGATTACGTCGTAGTTTTCTGTAATCATAGGTTATTTTGTTTTATTTTTTATAATCGTATTGAAGAGATACAGAAAAGTAAAGACGGCAATCAGTAGAAATGTACACCATTGCTGGTCTTCAATAATCTCCGAATTTCATTCATACGATGGATGATGTGTAGAGACGAATCTGCCGGTACATGTGAATATTATGGTTTCCCATGGAATATTGCCACTATTAATAAGCATTTCAAAGTAACAAAGAAGAGGATATATGTTCTTATAGTGTAAATTACCAATTGTGGTATTGAGTAGAAATACTTAATGGCCAGAAAGTTTGTTGGGCAGGGGAATAATGATTCTTTAAAATGACTAAATACAGGAGTGTAAGGCTGATTTTTTCATGCTTTGATGATCAAATATTATTCGGTAGATATAATAAAATAAGCAGATGCAGAATATTTTACAGAGCATCAACTTTTGCAATTGATCTAAAAAAATAGATTTACGTAAATAAAACTAAATGTTTACAAAGCATTTTAATAGTAAAAAAAAATAAATTCTGTGAGTTTAATCAAATATTCATTATTATAAGAAGACAAAAATTACTTTAACTTTGCGAATAAGATGATATACTGCTATTATGAAATTGTTGAAAATAATAGTATATTGTTGAAGGCTAATATCTAATGGACTTATGTAGTCAGGAAATTAATTTAACTGATAAACAAATATGAAATATAAATTCTTAAATTTTAAATTGAGAAAACTTGTTCATTACTCATTGATCCTTTGTATTTTACTGATACAGGTCATTATCGCCATATTTTTTTATAACGAATTTGTCAACGGGAAGAAGCTGAAATTTATTAAAGACCAGCTGGAGGAAAGCCGTGCATTGGGAGGATTGACAGATAATTCCAGGAAAGATTTTCTGGATGCTCAGGAACATCTTCAGAAATATATGGCTACTCAGGATAATAAAGAGCTGCAGCTATATTTTCAGTCGTTGAGAAAACTTAAAATCAATTTTGATAAGATTGGTGAATATGAAAATACAAGCCCAAGGCTGAAAAAGAACCTGGCTGCTCACCGTCAGGATACCCTGAAGACGGCAAAACTGAAAACATTGATTGATTCAGTATATCAGACATCTCTGAATCCGCCAGCAAACATAGAAGAGAAGCAATATGAACCCACAAAGTATAAAAATGACTTTGAAGACCTGAAAATTCAGACCCGTACATATGCCGATACTGTTAAAAAGAAAGGGTTTTTCGGTCGTATAAAAGATGCTGTAACAGGGAAAGTGGATGTTCAGAAGGAAAGTACGGTAATTACGATGACCAACAATAAAACCATAGATCTTTCTCAGGTAAAATCCAAGATGGATAACACGATAAAGTCTATGGATAAGCATTATGCCGCTGAAGTAAAAAAGGTACAGATGCTTGCTGCCCAAAGTCAGAAAAATAACCTGCAGTTTTACAGTAACTTTAGTAAATTGCTTGTTTACAGCAACGGATTGATTGAAGTCTATGAAAATGCCATCAAAGATTTTAAAACAGAACTGGAAAAAGAATATAATGAGCAGAGCTCTAATAATAACAGGATTAGGACGTATCTGGTATTGGGATTGATGATTCTTATGTTTATTGTATCTATTCTGATTATGTATTTTACAAGACTGGCGTTTATTTATGAACAAAAACTGGATGCCGCCAATAAAGAGATTAAAAAGAACCTTAATTTTAAAAACAGAATTCTGGGAATGCTGAGCCACGATCTGAGATCTCCGTTAAAAATTATCAATATTTTTATAGATAAGATCCACAGGACTACAGAGGACGAAACGATAAAGGATTATCTTAAATCCATCAAGTTTACCAACAGTACTCTGCTTCTGCAATCTAACCAGATCCTGGAATACACTAAAAATGAGAATGCTGAAAAAGAACTTATAAAATCGGTTTTCAATCTTAAAGATGAGATCAGTTCTATTGTGAAGGTCATTACCCCTTATCTGGAAACCAGAAACAACAGATTTGTGGTAACAGACAGAATTCCTGAAGAGGTAGAGGTTTATTCGGATAATATAAGAATCAACCAGATTTTTATGAATATTCTTGGGAATGCCAATAAGTTTACAGAAAACGGGCAGATTGATCTCGTTATGGCTATAGAACCTATAGGAGAAAACAAAATTTCACTGATTACAACGGTAGGAGATACCGGAGTCGGGATATCAGAATCTGATCTTGGTAAAATTTTTGATCCATACTATCAGGGAATGGTATCTGATGAGGTAGATAACCTGGGGGCTGGGCTTGGTCTTAACCTGGTAAAAGAAATTGTAGAGCTTTTCGACGGTGATATATTGGTGGAAAGTAAATTACACAAAGGAACAAAAGTGACATTCAGGATCAATTTAAATCGTAATAATAATGGAAACACCAATTCAAAATAAAGAGATTATTTTCCTGCTGGCAGACGATCACAGCATTGTACGTCAAGGGATGGAAATTGTGATCAGTGATATTGTTCCCAACGCTAAAGTCTATCAGACTTCATCCTTACACCAGGTATTGGAGCTGATAGAATCAAAAGGAGTTGAGATGGCTATCATTGATGCACATTTCCCGGACGGAAACAGTCTGCATATTCTGCCCCAGATGAAAAGTGTAAATCCTGATCTTAAAGTCTTGATTTTTACAGGGCTTGAAGAGGATCTGCATGGCCTTAAATTTATCAAAGCAGGGGCTAACGGCTACCTGAGCAAACTGAGTGAAGAGGAAGAGATAAGAGAAGCAATCACCACTTTTATAGAGAAGGGAGAATATTTTTCTGATCTTTTGAGGAACCTTTTGGTGCAGCTTGTTTATAATCCGGACCTGATAAGCCCTCTCAACAGTCTGACCAAACGGGAATTGCAGATTGCAGAACTCTATGCCGAAGGATATGGAAACCTGGAAATTTCAAACAGCTTGAATATCAAACAGAATACGGTAAGCACAATCAAAAAAAATATCTTTGATAAACTAAAGATAGAGAACATGGTTGAACTGGTGGACCTCATTAAAACACACCATAAACTATAGCAGTCTGTAGGATATTTTTCACTTCTTTTTGTCAGATAATTCAATTTTATCGATAAATATCTATAAGCAAATCGAGATGTATCGATGGGGTTTGTAGAGGATTTTATTTTGTAATGTTGTTCCTTTGTACTGTGAAATTTAAGTAATGAAAAAAGTAAATCAAAATACTTATTCAGGTTTTAAATTTCATACACAAAACAACAAATGATTATAACTATACAATTAATAAACAATAGTTATAGAAACACAAATGATGAAATTAATAACACACTGATGAAATTAAACGTGGTGATGAATAACCTTAAACGGGCTTCTTAAAAAGCCAGATGAAAAAAACACAAATATATATAGAGAGGTTCAGTTGACAGGTTACAATTACAAAACAAAAAAGGAGGCAGACAGCCTCCTTTTTGTTTTTTATCATTTGATAAACAGATGCTGTAATCTATATCTTAGCTTTGTACTCAAAAAGATGACAGGAGAAAAAGATTTGGCCGTTCTGCTTCAGAACATGGAACCGGTATTGAATGCCGGGGAATATGTATTTTGTACTGTTGAAAACCTCAGTGAGATACCGGATATAGAAAAGGTTTTGTTTTTCTTTCGGGAAACTGAAGCGGTTACTATTGTTTTAAAAAAAGAGATGGCAGATGAATGGAGTATGACTTACAGTTATATTACTTCATGGATTACTCTGAATATTCATTCTTCTCTGGAAGCTGTAGGGCTCACTGCAGCTTTTGCAAATGCCCTGAAACAGGAAAATATCAGTTGTAATGTAGTTGCCGCTTATTTTCACGATCATATTTTTATTGCAAAAGAAGATGCTGAAAAAGCCATGAAAACCCTCAACGCATTGAAAAAGGCTTAAGAAATTTCAAAAAATCATCTTCATATTTTCCACTTGTAATTTTCACCTTCAAAAATGTCTGATTGAATTCCTAAAATGTCCTGTTGATAAAGCTTTTGCGTGTTCTGCCTGTTTTTGTGTTTTATGTTTGCACCATAATCAAACAAAAATAAACTACAATGAAAACAATCAGAAAAATTTCAGCCGTTAGCCTTTTATGCTTAACTCTTTTTACCGTAGTGACAGTTTCCTGCACTGAAGAAAATGAACCTCCCACGGTACAGGAGGTACAAAACAGAAACCATCAAACCGCCAAAACCCAATTCATAAACGTTAAAGGAAATACTATTGCATACCGCATTTTAGGAAAAGAAGACGGGATCCCATTGGTGCTTCTGCCGGGATTAGGTGGGTCTATGGATGACTGGGATCCTGCAGTGACAGACGGACTGGCAAAAAAATACAAAGTAATTATCTTTGATAATAAAGGAGTAGCTTCATCAAAAGGAACAACTCCCAATACTGTTCAGGCGATGGCAGATGATGCTGTCGATTTTATCAATGCTCTGAATTTGAACAAAGTGAATATCATGGGATTTTCCATGGGTGGGTTTATTGCTCAGAGAATTGTACTGACGCATCCTTCACTGATTAATAAAGTGATTTTAACCGGAACAGGACCTCAGGGAGCCATTGGGTTATCAAACTTACCTAATATTATTGCAGGAACAGCGGGATTAAGTCCTGAAGCCTCATTTTTGAAATTCGGATTTACAGAATCGGCTCAGAGTACTATGGAAGGAAAAGCATCTTATGCAAGAATTCAGCTTCGTACAACAGACAGGGATCTTCCGTTAAATGACGCTGCTTCAAATTCTCAATTTACGGCTGTATTGACCTGGGCTCAACCTAATGCTGATGCTCTTACAGAAATAAAAAAGATCAAAAACCCGGTATTGATTGTTCATGGTGAAAATGATCTTCCTGTGTCTGTTCAGAATGCCAAAAATATGGCTCAGAATTTAGATCAGGCAGAATTGGTGATTTTTCCGGATTCAGGGCACGCCTCTTTTTATCAATACCATGATACCTTTGTAGCGAAAGCAATTGAGTTTCTTGGGAAATAGATTTTATTTTTAAAATTCATAAAAAAAACAACTCGCTGCACACACAGCGAGTTGTTTTTTTATTGATGAAAGACTTAGCTGAATTTTTTCACGGCTTCCACGCTCACCGGAGTAAAGAAATTAATCATGTTTCCATCCGGATCGCAGAACAGAAGTGATCTGTTTCCCCATGGCATTGTTGTAGGTTCCTGGATAATTTCGGACGCTATACTTTTTATTCTTTCATATTCATCATCTACATTTTTAACTATAAATTCAATAATGGTTGATTTTGCTCCTGCGAACTCTGTAAGACCTTCCGAAAACATCTGCATCGTCCGGGTACTTCCGATGGCAATGGTTATGGAACCTGCTGAGAGTTCTGCAAAATCTTCAGTGTACCATCTGGCAGTTGCTCCCATGATTTGTTCGTAAAATTCTACTGCGGCTTTGATGTCTTTGCTGATGAGCCTTAATGAGGTAAGTTTCATAAGATATTTTTTGTTTAAACTAATTTTAAACAAAGGTAACAGGTAGTTATGACAACAGTTTGTCAGTAGAAAGTTGAAGCTTTTAGACTAAATTATTTTACTAATAAAAATTAGCAATATGAATTAACCGCTTAAAGTCGATGATCTGTATTTTCCGCCCTTCAGATCTTATGAGTTTTTCCTGTTTAAAATCATTGATGATGCGGGCTAATGTTTCTCTGGCTGTTCCTACCATATTTGCCAGATCTATACGGGAAAGGAAAATGAATACTTCCTCGTCAGGGTCATCATTTGATCTGTACTTATCATGGAGAATAAGCAAACTCAAAGCAGCCCGTTCTCTGACTGTACGATGAGATAAAACAGCAATAAGATTGGCCATGACGCTGAATTCATGACTTAAAGATTTCAGCAGCAGCCCTGAAAGTACTGAGGACTGGCTGAGGATATCCAGAAAACTGTCTTTTGAAATGAATGAGATGACAGAGTTTTCCAATGTTGAGGTAGTGTCTCCGTAGGATTCATTACTCAGAATGGCAGAATACCCGAAAAATTCACCTGAACTGTAAATGTAAATAATCTGTTCCCTTCCATCATTATCAACCTTGTATTTCTTTATTTTTCCTTCATTGAGATAGTAAACGCCATTAGGTTTTGTCCCGTCAGTAAATATAGGCTCATTTTTACGGTAGTTTCTGGTTTTCATTGCTCCTGTGAGAAGATTCTTATCATATTCAGGAAGCTCATCAAAAAGATACTGATTATTAAAAATAAATTTTGAGATCATAATTTTTCTATACAGGATATTGAATAAACGCTCGGTTTTTAACTTAAATCACATTTTAAACTGATGCAGATCACCAGGTTTTTTTCCTAAACGAATTACTTTTACAAAAGTAATAAAATTGATTTTGAATTAAGAAACAGAACATTTCAGAACACTGCAGAGAAGCTGTTTTTGTTGTCTGTACGGTCTGTAATTTATTACTGAGAATACACAAAAGGGATATGTAAATCTATAAAGAACACTGGATAAATATTTAAGCGGACATGTTTTTCACAGTTTGACGCTGACATTTCTAAATTATTTTTTTTTACTTATTTATCTTATCCAGCTGTTCTTTTTGGCAAAAGTATCCAGATTCTATAGAGATTTAAGATGTTCAGACACAGAGGGAAAAACAGAACTTATTTTCACAATCTTAAGCTGGCATCAGCACTTTCATTCGTTGCCGGAATAGTGAATATTGTAGGTGTTTTGTCTGTTAAAGTGCTTACAACCAATATAACAGGACACTTTGCTTTCTTTTCTGAAGAGATTCTTCTGGATCATTACAGCGAAGCGCTTACTTATTTTCTGTTTATTATCTGTTTTCTCGGTGGAGCCTTTTGTTCCAGCTTCCTGGTTGAATTTTCATCAGGACACAGGACAGTTCGTCCGCATCTCATTCCTTTAATAACCGAAATCTTAATATTAGGATTTGTAGGAATGTCAGGTTATGAGGAATTAAAAATTTCGGTATCTCCTCATGCAATTGCAGGACTTTTGCTGTTTGCAATGGGAGTTCAGAATTCATTGGTGACAAGAGTATCTCAGTCTGTAGTGAGAACAACTCATCTTACGGGATTATTTACTGATCTGGGCATAGAGCTTTCAAAGCTGTTTTTTAAAGAAAGAAAAAATGAACAGCGGCAGCTTAAAAAGAATATTATGCTGAAACTGGTGATTATTGCCTGCTTTTTTTCAGGATGTATCATTGGTGGTTTTGGTTACAGCATGATTCAGTTAAAAACACTGATTATGACTGCAGGGTTATTGTTCTGTGTAATCCGGTACGATAAACTGCTGTACAGATATTATTCCTTAAAAAGAAAGTTGAGGTAAAACAAAATAAAAAAGGATATTCCGGTGATTGGAATATCCTTTTAAACTTATGGAGTTACAGGCTGGATCACAAAAGTCTCCGTATCTGTTGTATGGGCGGAAAAATAACCCAAAGCTCCATTGTTGATATTACTTGGAGGATTGGCTGGAGTAGCACCACCGCCATTGCCTCCGGAAATCTGAAGCAGCGCACTATAATAAGTGAATATATTGTTATCAATAGACTGCATTTCTACATGGATTTTGTCGCCTACTATCACTTCATGGTCTCTGCCGTCGTTATCATCATTAGGCAGAATCAGTGGCTGTTGGTTAGGCATTCCGTTATTTACATTGTCGGAAAATGTATTCATGTATTTTTTAGGAAGATCATTGATCGTAAAACTAAAAAGATAACGATTGCCAAGCGGCATAGGATCGGTAAAGATCGGTAAAAGGGTATAAGTAGTTTTGGTGCCAAATTTGAACGAACTCTGTTCAAGTCCGTCAAAATGAACAATTTCAGGCATGCTGCTCTGAGCGGTATACTGCTTTCCTTCCGCCTGTATCTTCAAAGTATAAGTTCTTCCGGGCTGACCCACAAAAGTGGTTGTCTGATACATACCGTTTCCTGTGTACTGCAGTGTTTCGGTTTGGCCAGTATTATCACTTAAAATAACCTGAGCGCCGGTTACAGCCGGATATTGATTAGGCTCTGAGAAACCTACTGATTTTGTAATTCGTACAGTATAAGGCCCTGGTTCATTGGTTACATTTCCTTCGATGACAATATTTCCGCCCTGATTATTCAGGTCCAGATCGATCTCTTTTTCACAAGAGGTTAACGCGAAGAGAGATAATATGATATAAAAAGTATTTTTCATGATTTAGAATTTGAAATTATAAGTGATATTGGGTACCCAGCGGAACAGAGAAGTCTGCATTGCACGTGTTGTTCCGGGACGATCTGGATTGTCTTCAAAATTGATTGTGTAGGCGTTTTCTCTACCATAAAGATTATAAATACCAAAGGTCCATGAACCACGGAATCGCTTATTGGATGTTGGCTCATAAGTCGCACTCAGATCCATTCTGTGATAGGCAGGCATCCTGTCAGCATTTCTGTTGCTGTACTGGAATATGGTTTGTCCGTTCAGCTCATATTTTCCGGTAGGGAAGGTAACGGCATTTCCTGTGCTGTAAACGAATAATCCTGAAAAGCTCCATTTCGGATTAAGCTGATAAGTGGCAACAATGGACAGGTCATGGGTTTTATCCATTCTGGCGTTGTACCATTCGTTATTATTAATTCCGTTGATTTTTCTTTCCGTTTTAGAAAGGGTATAGGAAATCCATCCTGTAAGTTTTCCGCTTTTCTTTTTGGCAATAAGTTCCAGACCGTAAGCTCTTCCTTTACCGAACAACAGTTCACTTTCTACATCAGATCCGGCATCAAATCCGATCTGAGCCCCATTTTTGAAATCGATTTGATTTTTCATGGATTTATAGTAAACTTCAGCATTCAATTCATAATTATTGTTGTTGAAATTTCTGCTGTAGCCCACACTGATCTGGTCTGCAATCTCAGGTTTTACTGTATAACTGCTTCCTATCCACTGGTCAGTAGGATTTCCGCTGTTGCTGTTGCTTAAAAGGTGAAGATTCTGCGTGTTTCGGGAATAACCTCCTTTTACACTGCTTACTTCATTGATCCGGTAGTTAGCACTGATTCTCGGTTCAGGATTCACATACGTTTTCCCGAATTTTCCTTTCTCTAAGAATTTACTGTCGGTAAGTACCCCGTTTTCATAGGTATTGAAAGTATCTCCTCCCAATACACTGAATATCGCAAGTCTTACTCCGTAATTGATGGTTAATTTTTCTGTTGCTTTAAAATCATCATTGATGTACACTGCGTTTTCCCATGAGTATCTCGGATTTCTTGGGAAACTGCTCACTGTAGTACCGGAAGCACTGCTTGGGGTAAGAGTATGATAAATAGACTGAAGACCGAAACGTACAGAATGCTTATTCCCGGCAAACCAGGTGAAATCCTGCTTAAGGTTCCAGTCACGTATTTTTGAATTTAAATCAAATACCGTATCATCATTTTTCAGACTGATTTTATAATCATAATTACTGTAGATGAATGAAGTATTGGAGAATAGCTTACTGCTGATAATGCTGTTCCATCTCAAAGTGGCCGTAGTATTTCCCCAATCTGTATTGAAGGTGTCTCCCAATCCCAGAACATCTCTTCCGAAATACCCGGAAAGATAAATACGGTTGTTTTCGTTGATCTGGTAATTGGCTTTCAGGTTGAGGTCATAAAAATATAACTTGTTATCTTTATAATCTTTGTTGGTTTTAAGAAACAAATCCGCATATGTTCTTCTTCCCGAAACAATGAATGATGATTTTTCCTTCTGAATAGGCCCTTCTACACTCAGCCTACTGCTGATCAGACCTATTCCTCCATTCAGGTTGTAGTCCTTATTATTTCCATCTTTCATTTTGACATCCAGTACAGACGAAAGCCGGCCTCCGTACTGTGCAGGACTGTTTCCTTTGATGATACTGGCATCTTTCAGAGCATCACTGTTGAAGGTGCTGAAAAACCCAAGAAGGTGAGACGCGTTATAAACAGGTGCTTCATCCAGTAATATCAGGTTCTGGTCAGTAGCACCGCCTCTTACACTGAATCCGCTGCTTCCTTCACCGTTACTTTTGATACCCGGCAGAAGCTGTATGGTTTTCATCACATCCTTCTCCCCAAAAAGAACAGGGAGCTTTTCTATACTTTTTATATTTAACGTTTCAGCTCCCATTTGAGCGGATGTTAAATTTTTATCCTTTTTAACAGCGGTTACCACTACTTCGTCAATGGCCTTTGTGGTCTCTTCCTGAGGCAGAAGAGGAAGATCAAGTTTCATATTCTGATCTACTGTGATCTGCTGTTCAAAATCTTTATATCCCGGATTGGAAATAATGACGGTATAAGTACCTGCAGGAAGTGAAAGAGAGTAAAATCCATACTCATTGGCTGTAACGTTGATGCTAGGATCTTCACTTACTTTTACTGATACTCCTATGAGCAGCTCACCGTTTTTTTTGTCTTTCACAGTTCCGCTTACAGAATAGGTTTGCTGGGCTATTGTCAGGGTACTGAAACAGAGCGCTGCGGTGGCAGCGGTAATTTTTAAAAAGGATGTTTGCATTAGTTTATTTTAAAGTAGTAGATCTCTTGTATAGGAATTAATGTTTTGTTGATGTACGATTAGTTAGATGAATAGGGGATTTGTTACACGTAACAAATTAATTATGAAATAAATCCATTGAAAATGGGTGCTGTTGAAAATGGTAAAAGCAAGAATAAGGTGAGACTGTTACATAAAAAATAATATTATGCATTGTATATTGATTTATTAATTGTTTTTTAGTTAATTATGTTAAAAAATAAATTATTAACGGTTGTTGTGTGAACTTTATTGCTGTTTGTTATAAAATTATACCCCTAAACACTTAAAGGGCTTTTATATCCTGTGACATAAAGACCTCTTAATTTAAAAAGGTTCTTTCGGAGCTTTTGATCAGAATTTTAGTCTTATCTTGGCTAAGAATTAAGAGGAAAGAATATGGAAAATGTAAAAATGTGGATCAGGAAAAATGGTTCAACAGCAATACTGACAATATTATTCATTATTGTATTGGTGAATAAAGATGCAAAAGCATGGCTGATGAGACAGGTTGCTTCCACAGGAATCCTTAATTCCAGTATATCAGAATCAAAAGAGGATCAGAATGCTTCAGCACAAGTTTCCTACGCCGGGTTTATGCTGAAAAATGAAGACGGAACCGTCATTAATATTTCTGATTTACAAAATAAAGTAGTTTTCATTAACTTTTGGGCCTCATGGTGTCCTCCCTGCAGGGCAGAGTTTCCCTCAGTTCAAAAGCTGTACGATCATTATAAAAACAATCCGGATATGGTATTTCTTACCGTAAATCTTGATGACAACACTGCTCTTGGAAAATCATATTTAAAAGAAAAAGGCTTTACAGTTCCCTTTCTGGTGCCGGCTGGCAATATTCCCGGAGTACTTTATAGTGGATCATTACCTACAACCATTGTGCTGGATAAAAAAGGCGAAATCCGTCTGCATCATAAAGGATTGGCAGATTATAGTAAAGATACTTTTTACCAGCAGATTAATGAGCTGTTGAAACAAAAGCCTTAATTTTTACAGCTATGATTTCTTTTGTCATATTAACTCTAGTAGAAATAGAATCTGAAATATTGAAAGTGAAAAGTCCTTTGCAGAATTTTTCCAAAACAATACTATTTCCTTTCTCTGAACGGTACAGGAACTGGGTCACTCAAATACCAACAGCCGAAATTTCTTCTGAAACGATCCTGTATAATTCGGTGGAGGCTGTCAATGAGAATAAAGAATTTGACCTTACTGATTATTGGTGTTTTGCAGGTAACGGGCAGGGTGATCGATGGTTCCTGAATACTGATGATCAGGTTTTTTCTATAATCATGATTATGATGAAAAGCTGGAACCTATAAATATTAATTTTGAAGAATGGTTGCAAATGGCTTTTGTTATCCGGCAGTTGGATGTTTATTTCGATGAATACGACAACATCCCGGAACCTGTTCAACAAGAGTTTTATAAAACCCTGAATAGGCTTCATCCAACATTAAGTGATGTTTATCCGTTTACATTTTAACACTGTTTATATCATCAATTAAATGTCTTGATGAAAAAAGAGTACTTTTATACTACAAGAAATAGAACATGCTGCATTTGCTAAGGTCTCACATTGAAACAATTATTCCTCTTAATGATGATGAATTTGAATTCATATCATCCTGCTTTACGTATAAAAAATATAAGAAACATCAGTTTTTGGTACAGGAGGGAGAAATGGTGCCTTATAATTATTTTGTTCTGAAAGGTCTTCTGAAACTTGTTTATACCGATGAAACCGGAAAAGAACACATTATTGGATTTGCAATGGAAGACTGGTGGGAAACAGACTTTCCGGCATACTATCTGCAAACTCTGGCAACGATGTCTTTAGAATGTCTTGAAGATACAGAAGTATTGTGTCTTCAGTTAGAAGATTACAAAAAGCTGTGTGCCCATCTGCCAAAACTGGAACATTTTTTTCTGGAAAAAGCATATATGGGATTTATTACTGCTCAGCAACGAACCATTTCCATGATGACAACCGGAATAAAAGAACGATATGATCAGCTTTTGAAAAAGTATCCTTCTCTTGTCCAACGTGTCCCAAAATCTCTTTTAGCCGCTTATTTAGGCGTTTCCAGGGAAACTTTAAGCCGTCTGCCATTGTAAAAAAGTGATCGGGCTCACCTCATAATCGTGATCCGAATCACACAGATTTGCTGTAGTTGTTCTGCAATTTTGTACCGTAACATATAACAAATTTATACAATGGAAAAAAGAACGGTTAACCCATGGAAATGGCAGGATGAGAGAAGCTATTCTCAGGCTGTAGAGGTAAAAAATGTTGAAAGTACTTTATACTGCTCAGGGCAGGCGGCTATTGACCCTGATGGAACATCCAGTGATAAAGATATGAAATCACAGCTGGAACAGGCTATTGCCAACCTGGAAGAAGTGATCCACACAGCAGGATATGAATGTAGTGGTATCGTAAGATTAAATATCTATACAACTTCTACTGAAGAACTCTGGCCATATTTTCCCATTCTTCAGGAGTGGATTGCCCAACATAAAATACAGCAGGCGGTAACGATGCTTGAAGTAAAAGGTTTGTTTGAAACATTAAAGGTTGAGCTTGAAGCAACGGTAGTGAAATAAGTGATAAATATGAGTTAAAATACAGACCTTCAAAATGTAATTTGGAGGTTTTTTCTTACATTTATCTTATACCAATTAACATTGATCGAGACATTATGAATATTCAACTTTTTTCAAAAAACGCTTTAGTGGGAGGGGCAACTCAGGGAATAGGAGCAGGAATTGCTCTGGAATTGGCAAAATGCGGAGCGAATGTTACCGTTATGGCCCGCAATGAAACAAAACTTAAAGATTTCGTTTCTTCACTGCCGGTCATCAATCCGGAACAGAAACATGAATATCTGGTAGCTGATTTCTCGGACTTTGAAAATTATAAAAAAATTATAACAGGATATTTTAATGACCATTCTGTTGATATTCTGGTGAACAATACAAACGGTCCGGAACCAGGTTTAGCACTCGATAAAACCCCGGATGATTATCAGAAAGCATTTGATCTTCTATTTAAAACGGTTTGCGAAACAACACTATTGGCTCTGCCTCATATGATTCAACAGAAAAGCGGCCGTATTATCAACGTTTCTTCTCTGTCTGTTAAAGAACCAATCGGAAGTCTGGCACTATCAAATTCTATCCGTTCTGCGGTCATTGCATGGGCAAAAACTCTTTCTAATGAAATTGCACAACATAATATCACCGTAAATAATGTTCTTACAGGATATTTTGATACTGAACGGATTCAAAAACTGGTTACTCATGAAGCTCAGCAAAGTGGTGATTCGGCGGAAGAAATAAAAAAAGCAAGAGAAAATAAGATTCCCATGAAAAGATTCGGGCAGCCGGAAGAATATGGCCACCTGGTAGCTTTTCTGGCCTCAGAGTATTCAAATTATCTTACCGGAACAAGCATTCCTTTGGATGGAGGATTGAATAATACATATTAAAAAATGGTAATTCCATACAATTTTACACTAATCCTGTTATTTTATGCCTCTGTCATTCTGAATGTAACGAAGTGAAGTGAAGAATCTAAGCAGCATATGAGATTCTTCCTTCGTCAGAATGACAATGGTGTAAGGCTATTATAGTCACCTTAAAAACTTATAATTAATAAAGTATATTTAAGTTTTTTTAAATCTTTATTTTCTTCTTATATGAACTTTTTTATACAGGTTCATTTTAAACTAATTGAATTGAAATTAACACTTTTATGACTTTTGTGGTTAGAAATAAAAATATGTAAATAAATTTTCTTTCATGTAATAAACCCTTCCTCCCGGTTGTCATATACATATTGAAAATATTATATGAAAAACTGGTCTTTTAAAAAATGGAACACCGTACTGGGATGGTTCCTTTTCGGTATTGCACTTATCACTTATCTTTCAACAATGGAGCATTCCCTGAGTTTTTGGGACTGTGGAGAATATATTTCTTCTGCAGTAAAACTTGAGGTGACCCATGCTCCGGGAGCTGCCTTATTCCAGATTGTAGGAGCGGTGGCGAGTATTTTTGCCTTAGGAAATGCTGAAAATTATTCCATTGTGATCAATGCCATGTCAGCATTGTTCAGTGCATTTACTATCCTGTTTCTGTTCTGGACGATTACCCATTTTTTAAGACGGCTTTTGAATAAAGATTTTGAAGGTGTTACCAGATCTCAGGAGATTTCAATCCTGTTTGCTGGAGGCATCGGAGCTTTATGCTTTACTTTTTCAGATACCTTCTGGTTTTCAGCAGTAGAAGGAGAGGTCTATGCAATGGCTTCTATGTTTATCGCGCTGTTGGTCTGGCTGATCACCAAATGGGAGAACGAATCTAAAGCAGCTGACAGCGAGAGATGGATCATTCTTATTTTCTTTGCAATAGGACTTTCTGTGGGAGTACATATGATGTGTATGCTGGCTATTCCTGCCATATGTCTGGTATATTACGCCCGAAACTATACTTTTTCCTGGAAGAGCTTTCTGGTAGCTAATCTGGTAACGTTGGGAATTCTTGCTTTTGTATTCAAGATTATTTTCCCTTTGGTGATGACGATATTTGGAAAACTTGAGATTTTCTTTGTAAACGGGCTGGGACTTCCTTTTCATTCAGGGACAATTGTAGCATTTGTTCTTATGATTGCTATGAGTTATTTCCTGATTAAATATGCGAGGAAAACAAAAAGAAAAGTTTATCAGACCATCGTTTTATCACTGGTTTATATGATGATTGGTTTCTCATGCTGGCTGGTAATTCCCATCAGGGCAAATGCCAATCCGCCGATGAACCTTAATGATCCGGATACCGCAATAGGAATGAGAGATTATTACAACAGGGTACAATATGGTGACTGGCCCACAATTTATGGACAGAACTACACGGCATTTCTCGACAGAAACGGCTTGGAAAAAGATGAAGACGGAAGCTACAAAAGAGATGTGACCGGAGATATTTACGAAAAAGATGAAAAAACCGGAACCTACAGAAAAACCGGGGAACGATTCAATTATGTGTTTAATAAATCGCATATCAGTTTCATGCCGAGGATGTTCAATGAGGATAAAGAGGTTACCGCCAATTATATTGCCTTGTATGGCGCTCCTGATTTCACCTTCAATTATGATAATGAAGAAGTAGCAGACAATCCGGAGGCTAAAAGGATTTTTGAAGACCTGAGAGCAAAATATGAAGGAGATTCCATTACCGCAGAAGATTATCTGAAAGTAAAACCTTACGATCTTATTAAGGTAAAACGCCCTTCTTTTGCCCAGAATATGGATTATTTCATCTCATTCCAGAACGGATACTACTTTGTCCGATACCTGATGTGGAATTTCGTAGGAAGACAGAATGATCTTGAAGGACATATGGAAAACACCAACGGAAACTGGATTTCAGGGTTTTCTTTCATTGATAATGCGTTGTTGGGTGATCAGGATCATATGCCGGCTAAATTTAAAAATGAAAGTACCGTCAAGTTTTTCTTTCTGCCATTGATTTTAGGGCTTATAGGTTTCTTTTTTCAGCTGAACAGGGATTTCGGGAGATTTTATGCTGTTCTTTCACTGTTTGTTCTTACAAGTATGGGAATTGTCTTCTACACCGGGGTAAAACCATTTGAAGTAAGGGAAAGAGATTATGCGATGGTAGGCTCGTTCTATGCTTTTGCTATCTGGATTGGTCTGGGAGCAGGAGCTGTTCTTTGGCTGATTCTGTCTAAACTTAAATCTAATACAGCTAATATTATGCTGGGAGTTGTGTTGCTGGGGATTCCTTTTATGATGGGGTTCCAGAATTATACGTCACATGACCGCAGTAAAAAGACTGCAGCCCGTGATTATGCCTATTCATTTTTACGTTCGCTGCCTAAGGATGATATTATTTTCATTTATGGTGATAATGATACCTTTCCGGTGTGGGCAATTCAGGAAACGGAAAGATTCAGGGATGATGTGAAAACGGTCAATTTTACTCTTTTAGCCACGCCCTGGAATATAGATCAGGTAAAAAGAAAAACATACAATGCCAAGGGAATTCCGGGAGAACTCACTCACGAAGAGTACAGAGACGGTGTCAACGATCAGGTTTATCTGATGAAAAAAGAAGATTGGGAAGGACTTTTCCAAATGTTGAAAGAACAGGGAGCACCGGACACAGCTTTCCAGGAGTTCAGAAAATATCTTACCCAGGATTCTCTGACGGTGAAAGATGCTATCAGGTTCCTTAAACTTAAATCTTCCGAAAAAGATGAATTGCTGAAGATGTATTTCGGGGAAAAGCAATATGAAAAATATAATATTCTTCCGGTAAGTAAATTTATTCTTCCGGTAAATAAGGAAAATGCTGTAAAATCGGGGATTATCAATCAGGCTGATCTTTCTAAGGCAGTAGATCAGATTATGATCAATTATGAAGCAAATACCCTTTACAAAAGCAATCTGATGATGTTGGATATGCTGGCTAATTTCGACTGGAAACGTCCCATTAATTTCTCATCTGGGGGAATGTATGAAAGTGAGAATATCTTTTATCTTGACGAATATTTACAGTTTGACGGTTTCAGCTACAGACTGGTTCCTATTCACACGCCTCAGAGCCCGGATGGAGATAAAGGAAGGGTAGATGCCAATTCTCTTTACCAGGTGGTGAAAAACTTCAGATGGGGGAATTTTAAAGACCTCAGTGTTTATTATAATGAAACGGCAACTTCCAATATTTTAGGTTACAGAATGTCCGTAAGCAGGGCTGTATCTGCACTTGTAGTCAGCGGACAGAAAGCGAAGGCATTAGAACTGCTGGACCTTGCCGCGAAAGAAATTCCGGTTGAAAAATACAATGATCCAAGGTCATTAAGTTCAATGGTAACCGGATATATTGTTGCAGGACAGGAGCAAAAAGGTCTTCAGCTGGCGGAAACCCTTAAGAAAGGAATATTTGAAGAATATGACTACTATCAGAATCTTTCTCCGGCATTTAAAGCGGCTGCCAGAAAACAGATGAGGTCAAAACCAATGGAATATGCATTAGTTGTTTCGGCGGTTACAGAAGCTTACAAAACATTGGGACAGAAAGAAAAAGCATATACCTATCTTTTAAAGTCAATAGAGCCGATTGATAAAAAATTCAGTGTTTTTATAAAAGGATTGCAGCAAATGGGCAAAGAAAAAGCGATTAAAGAATCTGAAAATGTACGGCAGATTGCACCTTTTTACCAATATTTATTCAATGTCATGGAGCCTTTTGATTCTGCATATTCCAGAAAAAAGGAAATTGAAATTACCAATGCCATGATGAAAGCGACACAATAAATTATTAATGGAAAAGAGTCTGTTTCAGAAGTGTCATTCTGAATGAAATGTAATGTAATGAAGAATCTCATGTATATGATTATCAATAAGATTCTTCCTTCGTCAGAATGACAAAAGTCAACAATTTGACTTTTGAAACAGCCTCTTTTTAATTATAGAAGCTATCTAAACTTACAGTGAAGATTCTTAACCATGAAAGTCACAAAAGTTTTAAATATGCAATTTTTTCTAGAGCCAAACTTTATACATAATAAGTGCCTAAGTTTTGTGAAAATCTTTGATTTTTATCTTATGTGAACTTTTATCCGACATTATTTTAAACTTATTTGGACTAAAGTTTTTTAAAATAAAAGCTTTTGTGACTTTTGTGGTTTTTTCTGAAGTTTAACTAGCATCAATAAAATAAAGTCAAACTTATTTCCAGAATTCATCTTGATAATCATCCTTTTCTTCTGTATGAATATTATTCAGCGCTGTTCCGATTTTTTCCAGAATAAGAGCTTCCAGTTTTTCTTCAAGATGAGGAAACCATTCGCGCTCTTCAAAACGGATATGCTGCTCCAGAAGGTCTGCAAAATCTGAGAATAGATCAATGTTTTCTGAGGATGAAATTTGAGAAACAATATTCTGAATCTGTCTGTGCTCTTTCTGTATACGGAGCGTATATTCATCTTCAAGATAAAGAAACAGAATTTCTTCTTCTTCTCTGAAATGCTTTTTCAGATGATGATTCCAGAAATACAGAATATAATCTTTGATCCGGGAAACCTCAATTTCTTTTTTCAGTCCCTGTCTTATTTTCCAACTGCATAGAAGCCCGAAATGATGATCTTTGGAAAGCGGGATAATATTTTCATTGCGTTTCATGATTTTTTTGATTAAAGGTAATCAAACCTCACAAGCTGGATAACTCATGAGGCTTGAATAAAGAATGCTAACGTTTTTCTTTTAACGACCAACCCAATTTAAGTCCGATGATGAAAATTACCAGAAGCAGCTCACCTGCAGCCAGTAAAATATCTCCCGGAACACGCATCCATCTCAGGAAGTGCATGATATCCGTCTGCATAAATTCTGCAGAACGTGCATACCAGTAACCTTCTTTTATAGAAGCCACCGACTGCATAATGCCTATAGGAAGAAGACTGATGGTTACCATTACCAGCAATCCGATATTAGTCAGCCAAAAAGCCCAGCCTATTAATTTATCATTCCATTGTCTGTCAGGATAAAGTCCCCGTAATACAAACAACATTAATCCGATTCCTAAAATTCCGTATACTCCGAACAAAGCAGCATGGCCGTGAACAGCGGTAGTATTCAGTCCTTGAATATAATAAAGCGCAATAGGCGGATTGATAGCAAATCCAAAGATTCCGGCACCCAGAAAATTCCAGAAACACATTGCAATGAAACAGTAGATCGGCCATTTATAAGCCTGAATCCACTTGGTTGATTTACTCAGCTGGTAATTTTGGTATGCTTCATAACCAATCAGGACAAGCGGTACAATTTCCAACGCACTGAAAGTAGCTCCTAACGCCAATACCGCTGTAGGAGTGGCACTGAAATAAAGGTGGTGGAATGTTCCCAGAATCCCTCCGGCAAGAAATATAATCGTAGAAAACAATACTGAATTCGTGGCAGATTTCAATCTCAATAATCCCAGTCTTGTAAATAAAAATGCTGCGACTACTGTTGCGAATACTTCAAAAAAACCTTCTACCCAAAGGTGAACTACCCACCATCTCCAATATTCTGCAATGGCCATATGGGTTTGTCTTCCATACATTAATCCTGCTCCATAAAATAACGCAATGGCTACAGCTGAAAGAGTAAACAGTGTCAATAAATGACGGTCTCCATCTTTACGTCTTAATGCCGGAAGAAGAGCTCTTACCATTAAAATCAACCATAGAATAAGGCCTACCAGCAGCAAAATTTGCCAGACTCTTCCAAGTTCCACATATTCATAACCCTGGTGTCCCCAAAGGAAATTATCAACAAGACCAAGCTTTTGCATTACACCAAGCCACTGTCCGGTAAGAGAACCCAAAACAACGATCAATAGAGCTCCGAATAAAATATTTACTCCCAGCTTCTGGTACTTCGGCTCATGCCCGGAAACGGCCGGGGCAATATAAAGTCCTGTTGCCAGCCATGAGGTAGCAATCCAGAAAATCGCCAGCTGTACATGCCAGCTTCTGGAGACCGACTGAGGTAAAAACTGATCCAGAGGAATACCGTAAAATCCGCTTCCTTCCACACCATAGTGAGCGGTAACGACTCCGGCCAGCATTTGAACCAGAATCAGTAAAGCAACTACCCATATATATTTTAAAGTAGCTTTCATAGAAGGAGTAGGCTTCATATTTCGAAGCGGATCTTCGAATGGAAGGATTTCACTGACTTCTTCCTCTTTATTTCTGGCATGGTAAAATACCAGAAGACCTACACATCCCAACAGGAGCAGTACGCTGAAACCAGACCATAAATGCAGTGAAGGCGGAGGAACATTTCCTACCGATTCATCATGCGGCCAGTTATTGGTATACGTCACATCATCTCCGGGTCTTTCCGTAATACAGACCCATGTGCTCCAGGCAAAGAAAGCATTCATCTGAGCCATTCTTCCGGTATCTTTGATGGTATTCTCCGGGATGGCATACTGATCCCGGAGTTTTGCCATAGAAGCATCATTCATAAATAAATTTGAATAATACTTGGCTAATTGTTTCTGTACTTCGGCCCGTTCAGGAGAGAAAACAATTTCATTACTGTTTTCATTAAAGGTGTTAGTACGAAGTTCTTTCTTCAGCAGTACCTGATATTTGGCCTGCTCATCATCCGGAAGGTCTTTATATACTTTACCGTCTTTTTTGGCCAATTCATCAAGCAGCAGCACAGATTCCCTGTGAAGGTAATCCGCAGTCCAGTCCGGAGCAATATAAGCACCATGTCCCCAAATACTTCCTACTGTTTGTCCTCCAATAGACTGCCAGACATTCTGCCCGTCTTTTATATCCTGTTCGGTAGCGATCACAGTTCCATCTGTAGTTATTACTTTCTCAGGAATTGGGGGGATTTTTCTGTAAATTTCAGTTCCATAAAAGATAAGAACAGCAAACGAAGCAACCATTACTACAGCAAGCCATATCCAAAGTTTTTTAGGTGTCATTCTGTATTATTTTTTATGATTCAACGGCAAATTCTTTCTCTAATCGGATAGCTTTTGGGAAAAGGATATTATTTTCAAGATGAATGTGTTTATGTAAGTCATTTTCAAAATCCTGAAGCATAGCAAATGCTACCTTGTACGTATTGCAGGCATCTGCGGGAGGAAGATATTCATCCGTGATTTCAGCAATCTTTCTGAAACGTTCTCCTTCTATTGTATGTTCATGCTGCATCATATTAACAGGGTTTTCTACTGTTCCGAAAGCAGGTTGGAGGAGTACTTCGCCTGATATTCTGGCTTTCACCATATTTCTTACGAAAGGAAACAGGATCAGTTCTTCTTTTTTCATATGAGCTGCCAGATCATGTGCCGATTCATTGAATATTGCATTAATTTCAAACAGCTCCGGATGTCTGTCTCCGTGAACTTTGCATAATTTATCAAGGAAAGCTTGCAGAACAGGTGTCTTTTCTTCTACATAACGGTGATGGGTTTTCTCAATATAATCTGCCAGTAAATCCAAAGGCCAGCTATTGAAATCTATTGCAGATCCTTCATTTTTCGGAAGAGCTTCGAGTTCTTCATAGATTTTTTCCGGAGCCAGTTTTTTATTGCTGCAGGCTTCTTCTATGGTTCTTCCGCCTTTACAGCAGAAATCAATTCCGTGTCTTTTAAAAATAGCCGCCGTTCTGAAATCTTCAGCAACCATATTTCCTATAAAGTCTGTTCTTGTGTTCATAATATAATACTTTTTTATCTTTTATTATTTTAAATTTTTTTACTACTTCTTAAGTGACAGAATATATTTTACCATCAACTTGGCGTTATCTTTACTCAATCCTGCGTGAGGAGTCATGGGAATTTCTCCCCAGTTGCCTTTACCGCCGTTAATAATTTTCTGTGCAAGCATATCAAGATCTGCTTCTTTGTATTTAGCTGCAACTTCCTGATATGCGGGGCCTACAAGTTTTGAATCGATTTTATGACATGATAAACAATCTGTTCCTTCTACAAGAGATTTTCCTTCCGCAATATCTGCATCAACTCCTGAAAGAGGAGTGGCGGCTGGTGCTGCTTCCTGAGGTTTGGGCTCTTCCAGCATTGTATTGGTTTCCTTCGGTTGAGGAATAGGATCTGTACCTTTTTTATCTGAACATGAAGTTACAGCGAGTGAAAACAGCACAGTTGTTACAAGTAATTTTTTCATAATCTTATCCATTTAAAGTTGTATTTGTTTTTTTATTTCGTTCACAATAGCTTCATAATCGCTATCGAGCCCTTCTTTTTGAAAAGCCAGAGTTCCCTTTTTTGAATAGACTGTAATGATGTTGGAGTGGGAGAATTCAATAGGAGAGATCTGTTTATATTTTACAGCCATTATATTGGCCAGTTCCCGGGTATCTTCTTCATTACCCCGGATGAAAGTCCATTCTTTTTCATCGAATCGGTTAACATACAGGTATCTCTTCATTACTTTTGGAGTATCATTTTCCGGATCAATGGAGATTAATACATATTGAATATCCTTTGGGTCTACTTTTCCTACTTTCTGAGCAATGGTTCGCATTTCTGCGGTCAGTTTTGGGCAGGCCGTTTTACAGGAAGTAAAAATCATTGCAGTTACCAGTACTTTTCCTTTCAGATCAGAGAATGTAATATTTTTACCATCCTGTTTTTCCCAGTTTGTCTGTACGTTGTAGATGGATTCTGGGCTTATCTCTTCATTTTTCTTGCCACAGGATATCATGATCAAAGCCAGTAATATCAGGGTTATATTTTTCATAAGGGTCAATTTTTGTTTTTAGCACATCTGAATCCGAGATTATTAAGACAGTAATCTGCTTTTATACTTCCTCTTAATGCGTACCGGATAAAAGCTGCGTAATTTCTTAAGTCAGAAGAGGTTACTGCTGCTCCGGCACAGAAAAGGTTGTCATTCACGGTATTATCTTTTCTGGATTCACCGCTCATCATCACTGAATTGAAATCATAAGTCCATTCCCAAACCATTCCATACATGTTATAGATTCCGTAATAATTGGGTAGTTCTTGTTTTATTGGTTGTTTGTTTTTATCCTTTTTTTGATACGCTTTAAGAATATAATCCGTAAAAGCGGGATCTTTGGAAGCATCCGGAGATTGTTGATCTGCCAGTGCTGCATATTCCCATTCGTCGATTGCCGGAAGTCTTTTTCCTGTACTTTTTGCATACGCTTCAGCTGCAAACCATGAAATATTGGTAACCGGTGCTTCCTGACTTATTCCTGCCGGGACTTCGTAATCACTTTTCCAATGTTTCAGATAATTACTGTCTGCATAAAGTTTTAGTACTTTACTTCTTGTCCATTGAGGATTTGCTTTAAGAAATTCAAGATATTCCCGATTCGTAACAGGGCTGTCATCCAGATAAAAAGTCTGTACCCGTACAATCCTTCCCGAATCTTTTCCGATGAATGCCTTATACATTCCTCCCGGTATTTCAATCATTTTTTTCTGACTTACAACCAGGTTTAAATGATGTTGAGCTGGAATTTTTATCTTCGGACTTTTCGTCTGTTCAGAACAGCATGTCATTAGTGAACATACTGCCAGACCTACTATAACTATAAAAGCTCTCATTGTTTCTCTTTTGAAATCCCAATGAACCTTAATTCATTACTGATTCTTTTTATATACTGCCGGATTTTCTGGTCCTGTTACTTTAATCTTACCTAAAGCACCTTTGTTGAATGCCCTGAAAATTGCATGATCTACAATCACATATTCTCCGGGAACTGTTGCTTTAAACTCTACGATAGACGCTCCCCCGGGAGGAACTACCGTTGTCTGTACATTGTCATTTATTTTGCTGCCTCCTTCGATGTATACTTTATCAAAGATTTCACCGATAATATGGAAAGAAGAGGTCAGGTTCGGACCGCCATTCCCAACAAAGAATCTTACTGTTTCCCCTGTTTTTATCTGAAGTTCTTTATCCCCTAAAAGAGATGCTGTATTTCCGTTGAAGACTACATATTCGGGATGTTCGGCAATCGCTTTGTCCATGTCAAACTCCTGCAATCCTTTGTCTCCGAATTTTCCTTTAGTATAAAAGTCTCCCTGCATGATGTAGAATTCTTTGTCTACTTTTGGAAGACCGCCTTCAGGCTCTATAAGGATAAGACCGTACATTCCGTTGGCAATATGCATTCCTACAGGTGCTGTTGCACAATGGTAGACATATAATCCGGGGTTGAGTGCTTTGAAAGTAAAAGTTGCTTCTTTACCGGGAGCTACAAAAGTAGCTTCAGCACCACCGCCAGGTCCGTTTACTGCATGAAGGTCAATATTATGCGGAAAGGTATTATTTTCATGGTTTTTAAGATGAAGTTCAATATCATCTCCAACTCTTGCCCGGATAAAGCTTCCGGGAACCGTTCCGTTGAAAGTCCAGAAATTATACTGTGTTCCATCTGCCAGTTCTCCTGTTTTCTCTATCGTTTCCAGTTTTACAATAATTTTTTTAGCAGCACGGTTTCCCACTGGAGCGGGAACATTGGGTGGAGCTGGCATTTTTAATTCTTCGCTTGTGCCATCCGTTTTGATATTCTCTGTATCGGCACCATTGTTTGTATCTGATGAAGTGCTTTGTTTGCAGGCATTCAATATCATCACTGTGCATAATGCTGTGGTGAGTACGATCGTTTTTTTCATAATAAGGGAATTAAGAATTTAAATTTTTCTGCTGGAGTAAGCATTGTATAGAATTGCTTCAGTATTCATTTTTTGTTTGGTAAATTGTAAGCCTATGGCTATACACAGGATGATTGCTTTGGCAGATTCGGCATAGATGAAATAGTTATGCATTTCTGAGGATCGAACAGGTTTTCCGGCTGATAGCAGTTGGGCCCGGATATCAAGAACTGGGAGCATCCAGAACTTCTCTAACAGGAGGATTGCTAATAAAAAAGCTATTAATATAAAGTCTGTTTTCGTATACTTTTTTCTGCTTATAAGCATTCCTGCTATAATAAGGATCAGAAAAACACACTGTATTTTAGTGGATATTCCAAACATCATCATTCCCAGTTCAAGCGCTACAGGAAGCGTCATTCCCGGAACCTGAAACTTCATTGGCGTTTCCAGAAAACTGACCGTGATAAAAACACCCGCCATCAGGCAAAGCATCATTAATACAAGAGGATTTTTAGCATTCAGTTTCATCTTTATTTAGATATTAATACCTTTTTGTATTTTATTAAATAATTTTTTTGAATGAGTTTCTTTAAACTATCAATAAATATTCAGGTTTTTGAATTTTAAAATTTAGATTGATTTACATAGCATAAACAGGGATTTATTCATCCTGAACTGCAAATGATTCGGGGATCTTAGCGGTTTTTTAAAGGTACTTTCTTCTTCTTTTCTTATACAAATATAAAATCTATTTTCAATACAAAAGAGTAACTTATCCTTTATTTATTCTGACTTTTATCACCTTATTTCTACTATTCTTTTTTGGCGATAATCACTACAGCACACATATTTTTTTCATGTTTTTTAAAGATTTTTTTCATTTGAAAAACTCTCTTTCTGATGGAAGGATTGAGTAATATGTTTTTAGCGATTTTAACGGCCCCGGAAATCCCTTCATCATCAATAACTCTTTGAGGTTCCAGAAGATGCATCGGTGCGGTTTCTACTTTTAAGACTTTAAATCCTTCTTTTTCCAATAATCCAGTCCACTCAGAAACGGTTAACGGGCGTGCATTGACCTTGATAGCCAAAGCCAGTTCCTTCTGAATATGCAGTTTTACATTACTGTCGAGATTATCAGGTCTTAAAGCCAGTTCATGAATTGCATAATATCCCTGAAGTTTCAATATTCTGTAGGCTTCCTGAATAATTTCTGCTTTCCGGTGATCTGCATGCATACTCAGCATAGCTTCACCATATACTTTACTGGCTGATTGTTCCGGTAAAAAACTTTCCGCAGCATTTCCCAGTTTAAATAAGGCTGATGTTCCCCGAAATTTTTTGTTAAGATACTCTACGGCATTTTGTTCAGCATCAATTCCTATGTAAGAACCAGGCTGTTTTTCCAATGTCATGTGTGCGGTAAAACCAAGACCGGGAGCAAATTCCACCATAGCATCAGTAGAGTTGATGTCCAGCATTGATAACATCTTTTGGGTAAGGGCAAGACCTCCGGGGCGTAGCACTTTTTTACCGATTTTAGCCAGTAACCAGTGTCCGGACATTTTTTCAATATTTTCTGTATGCATTAGATTTTTTTTAAAGGGTTAATGAAAGTAGAACAGCATTTTTTTAATATATAAATACCTTTTTATCTTTTATTTGTTTAAATTTTTTTACACCTTCAAATGGGTTAGTTTTAAATCCAGATTATCAACGAAATTTTGAATTTTTGAGGTTTCAAGCATGATACGGAGATCTTGTCTTATACTTTTAAACTGCTCATGTAAAGGGCAGGGGTGCGTTTCTGAACATTGATCTAAGCCTAGTCCACAACCGGAAAAAAGTTTATCACCATCAATTTCCCTTACAATATCAGCAATGGAAGTATTCAGGTTTTTCTGATCCATATAAAAACCTCCATTCGGGCCTTTGGCAGATTGTACAAATCCTTTTCTGCTGAGGTCCTGCAAAATTTTGGCGATAAAATGTTCCGGCGAATGGATGCTTTTTGAAATGTCTTTAATCCCGACCCTGCTGTCATTTTTAGACTGCTGGGCAATGTAGATCAAAGCTCTTAAGGCATATTCACAGGTTTTTGAAAACATTTTATGAGTTTTATGAGACAAAGATAGAAAGAAATTTCTAATAAAAGATAAATTACTCTTTTATTTTTTTTAAAGCTGACGAACATCATATGTAAAGCTGACTATCCAATAGAATTTTGAGTGGTTTTATTACTCTTTCTCAGGTCTGAAGGTCTGGATTGTGTGAATTCACGGAACGTATCACTAAAAGCGCTGATAGAGCTGTAGCCAACATCATCAGCTATTTCATTGATGGGTTTATCCGTATTTAAAAGTAATTCAATGGCTTTTATAATTCTTAGCGTTTTCAGGTATTGAAGAAAAGAAATATCCATATCTGCTTTGAAAAGGCGGGACATGGAGCGTTCACTCAGCCCGAATCTGTTGCTTACATTTGCCAAAGTAAGTTTTTCCCCGATATTCCATTCCAGGTAAGATACAATCCTCATCATCTGTTTGTTGTGAGTCGCGGGAAGAATAATAGGTAAAGGCTGCTGGTGGGTTTTTGGCAGTATCTTTTTTAAAGCTATCAGAAATTCAAAGTTTTCGTCTTTTGAGGTAACATGTTTTTCATCCCATATTTCAGTATACTTGATCATCTGGATCAGCAGTTCTGATGCCGGATATATTCCCAGTCTGCTGTAGAAAGGATCTGAGAGATCATCATGGGCATAGAAATAAAGAGAGCGCAGAACAGTGGCGGTGTGCCCGATCTCTAAGATATGCTCCATCCCCTGCGGAATCCAGAAGAAATGCCGGGCCGGAACTACATACGTTCTATTGTTGATCGTAATATAGGCAATACCACCTTCTACATAACTCAGCTGTCCTTTTGTATGCTTGTGGAAAGGAATTAGTTTTTCCGATTTTTCGTGCATAACAAATACACTTTTATCGTCTTTATCAATATCTGGAAGTGCAGCAATTAATCCCATAAAAAATATAAAATACCAGTAAAAATGCAAATATAATCATTTGGCCGGAATCATGTAAAAGTTGACTATTTTAGATAAATATAATTTCAGGATTGAGGATAAATTTGCAGTGCAATAATTCAAAAATTCAAATGAAAATTTATGTCGCCGGATTGCTGATGCTGGGAATTTCCTGTACAATATCAGCTCAGACAGGCAGTCCAACTAAGGATACTATACGACTTTCCTTAAAAGATGCGTGGCAGAAAGCTGAAGAAAACAGCCGCCATATCAGAATCAATACCATCAATGCAGACATTGCGGAAGCTGAAGTAAAAGATGCGAAAAGAGAACGGCTTCCGGAAATAGAAGTTAAAGGTTCTGCAGAAAAAGCATCCAACATTCCTATCTATGAAAACGGAATTTTTTCCAAACCAACCCAGCATGAAGTTATTCATACTCTTTACCGGGCCGGAGCAGATTTTTATCTGAACATTTATAACGGAAATAAGCTGAATCTTAAGATTAAGGAAAATCAGACCCTTCAGAAAATTACGGATATCCAGAAAGACCAGGCTGTTTCTGATATTCATTACAAAACGGCAGCGCTTTATCTTGAGCTTCAAAAAACTTTAATTTTCAGAAACCTTATTCAGCAGGATATTGCCGATCAGAAAACACAGCTTAAAGAAATTCAGGCCCTTTATAAAAACGGAGTTGTTTTAAAAAGTGATGTTTTAAGGATTGAACTTGAACTTTCAAAGCGGAAGATGGCATTGGTGACTATAGAAAATGATATTCTCATTGCTACACAAAAACTGAACATTATCCTGGGTATTCCTGATGAGCAGACTGTCATTCCTGAAGCACCATTTAATCAATGGGATGAAAATACCTCTTACAACGACTACTTGAAGCTGGCATTGGATCACTCTTTCAGTTATCATGTTTCTGAACAGCAGACAGCGCTGAGTAAAATCAAACTAAAGCAGGTAAAAGCCAATGTAAGACCTAAAATCGGAATGTATGGTGAATTTTATTATGCCAACCCGCAGATTTTTCTTTATCCCTATAATCCTTATTGGTATTCATTGGGAATAGTAGGAATCAAGGCGTCTTTTTCCATTTCTTCCCTTTACCATAATACCCATAAAGTAAAAGCCGCACAGTTGGAATTTGAAAAAGAAGAGGAGACACATAAAGATACAGAAGACAAAGTAAGACAACAGGTGAAAGAAGCCTATCTGAGGTACCAGGAAGCCCTTGAGCAGATAAAGGTAGCAGAAGCCAATGTCACTCAGGCTAAAGAGAATGCACGTATCATTAAAAATACTTATTTCAGTCAGACTTCTCTTATTACAGAATTGTTGGATGCAGATATACAGCTTCTTCAGACAAAATTTGAACTGGAAGCAGCAAAAATTATGGCACAGAACAATTATTATTTACTACAAAACATTACAGGCGTTTTATAATACCATGAAAAAAAAATATACTCCCACCGACAGGCTGATCACAAAAATCACAGGATGGATTTCAGTTTTAATCGTTGCAGCACTTGCTGTATGGGGCGGTTTTACCCTAAAGAACTATTATGCATATGAACAGACCAATGATGCACAGGTTCAGGAATATGTGAACCCCATTATTTCAAGAGCCGGAGGATTCATTGTAGCAGTAAAATTTGAAGAAAACCAGGAGGTTAAAAAAGGTGATACGCTTCTGATTATCGATAACCGTGAATATATCCTTCAGCAGAAACAGACGCAGGCAGCGCTCCAGAAAGCCCGTGCCCAGCTGAGAGTACTGGAAAGCAATACCGGTACCACAGAAAAAGAAGCTGCCGCAGCAATGGCCCAGATAGATGCCAATAAAGCAAAAGTATGGAAGCAGAAACTTGATTATGACAGATATAAAAAATTATACGATGAAGAATCTGCCACAAAACAAAGGCTTGAAGACGTAAAAGCAACGTTGGACGTCAATGAAAGTGATTACAAATCTTCCCAGGATAATTATGCTGCTTCACGGTCAAAAATAGATGATATTCAGGCAGAGAAGACAGTTGTTCAGGCAGAAATTACAAGACTTGAAGCATTATTGGACCGTCACAAGCTGGATGTAAGCTATACTGCAGTTACCGCAGCTTATGACGGAAGAATGGGACGTAGAACCGTTGAAGTAGGGCAGATGATTGATGCCGGAGAAACGCTGGCATTTATTGTTAATAATGAAACAGATAAATGGGTGGTTGCCAATTATAAGGAAACACAGATCAGGGATATGCATATCGGGGATCATGTGAAAATTGTAGCAGATTCTTATCCTGACAGGGAATTTAAAGGAACGATTATTTCACTTTCTCCGGCAACAGGTTCTAGTTTTTCATTGCTTCCTCCGGATAATTCCACCGGGAACTATGTGAAGATTGTTCAGCGTATTCCTGTGAGAATAAAAGTAGATGGAATAAGAAAAGATATTGATATCCTGAAAGTAGGAATGAACGTGAATGTATATGCCGATAAAAAACATTCTAATGGCTAAAAGACAAATGCCTTTTTTCAAAAGATGGGCACCGGAATGGCTGATCAAGATCATTCTCTTTTCGATGACTCTTCCGGGGATCATTATATTTTTTCTTCCTTTGGCTAATGTGAATGCTGCAGCGGGATATTATGGATGTGAACCTGCGGATATTCAGTTTTCTGTAGCGCTTTTCTATGCAGGATATGTAGGATTTTACAGTCTGGAAAGAAGGTTTTTCAGCTTTCTGGCAGCAAAGGAATATTTTCTTCTGTTTACCACGCTGCAGATTTTAGCTTGTCTGGCGTGTTATTTTACCAAGGAAATTTACATCCTGTTTCCAGTACGTTTTATGCAGGGAATGTTATTTGCAGGAAACGTGAATCTTTCGCTTACTCTGATTTTTACGAGGCTGAGCAGTGAAAGAGGAAGGGAGATCAGTTTTTCAGTATTCTTCGGAATTCTGATCTGTGCGCTGCCGTTTAATAATCTGATCACTGCAGATCTCATTGATTCCTATAACTTTAATATTGTCTATAAAACAGCCATATTCTCTTACCTTCCCGGGCTTATTTTTCTCACTCTTGCCATGAGCAATTACAGAACTCATGCGAGATTTCATCTGTATAAGCTCGATTGGCAGAGCTTTGGACTTTTCAGTACTATTCTGGTACTGGTGGGGTACATTACCATTTTTGGACAGGAATATTACTGGCTGGAGGATAACCGGATTCTGGGAAGTGTCATAGGAATTGTTGTTTTGGGAGGAATATCCATTTTCCGTCAGCAAGCGATTAAAAGACCATATATTGACCTGAGGATTTTTAAATACAGAAACTTTAAAGTAGGATTGCTGATCCTTTTTGTAATGTATATCTGCCGGTTTGCATCAGGGATTGTCAACAATTATTTTGCTGCGGAGCTGCATTTGGATCCGTTTCATATTTCCTACATAAATATCTTCAATCTTGCAGGGTTGGTTGCCGGGGTAATTATTGCCTGTTGCATGGTATTGCAAAAGAAAAATATAAGGTATATCTGGGGCTCAGGATTTTTAATGCTGTTGATCTTTCATGGGTTAATGTATTATTCTTTTGACGTTCAGGCCGATGAGTTTAATTATTATATTCCCTTGTTCCTTCAGGGATTGGGGGTAGGTTTGATTATGGTTCCGACGATTATTTTTATCATTTCGTCAGTTCCCGCTGTTATTGGTCCCTCAGCTGCTGCAACAGCTTTGGCAGTCAGATATTTGGGGTTTTGTATCAGTATAGCGCTGATCAATTTTTTTGAATTGTTTGAAAAAAGCCGTCATTATAATGCTTTTCAGGATCATTTAAGTGCTGTGGATCCGGCAGTCAAAAATTTTCTTCATCAGCAGACTGCTAAACTTATTTCCAGAGGAATGCCTGAAGAAAAGGCGGTAAAAGCAGCCAATAAATTGTTGGTGGGAAGAATGAATGTGCAGGATCATGTACGTTTTGCAATGGATTATTATGAAATGATGGTGTGGCTTCTTGCAGCTTCACTGTTATTAATTTTTCTTTTCCCTTATCTGAGCCGTACTGCTCTTTATCTGAAATCCCGAAGACTATCACCAGCTTAGGCGAAATTTTAATATTTGAAAGTATAGCTTGTTAAGCTAATTTTATAGTAGAGTGCTGAGACTGTCTGATAAGGCAGTCTCTTTTGTTATGACAGAAAAAAAATATTTTGGCCGGAACTGTATGTTTTTTGTCATTGCAGACAAGGAGCTTTCTCTCTACATTTGTATTCATACAGAACGACATATGAAGAAAGAAGTACAACATACCGGAAAGAAAAACATAGTGCTTTTGGCACTGCCACAGGTACAGCTGCTTGATATTGCCGGACCGTGGGATGTTTTTACGTCAGCTAACCGTTTTTTGAATAGCGAAAGACAGAATTCCGGTTATCATGTTCATCTGGTATCCGGAACATCAGAGAAAATAATCTATTCCGGTTCGGGAATGCCGCTATCGTGTAATCATACCATTTATGATATTGATTTTTCTATAGATACTTTACTCGTGGCTGGTACCGCTTTAAGTGTACTGAATGAAATCAGTCCCGATGTTTATCACTATCTTCAAAATTTAACACCACAAGTAAGGCGGATGGGATCGGTATGTGTAGGAGCATTTGTTCTTGCCAAAGCGGGTCTGCTGGATGGTCGGCAAGTGACTACCCACTGGAAATTTGCTGATGAACTGCAGAAATCTTACCCAAAGCTGGAGGTTAATGTAAATCCATTTTTTATTTGTGACAAACCCATCTATACTTCAGGAGGTGTTTCTTCAGGTATGGATCTGGCATTGGCACTTTTGGAAGAGGATTTTGGTAAAGCTTTGGCAGCGGAAGTCGCCTGTCACCTCGTTCTGCATTTAAAAAGGCCCGGAATGCAGTCTCAGTTTGGAAACGCATTGCCGGAATATGAAACCATGTCTCCTTTTACAAAACAGGTTCGGGATCTGTTGAAAGACAAGCTGGGAGAGACGGTAACAGTAGAATATATTGCTGAATCTCTGAACATGAGTGCGCGTAACTTTTCGAGGGTATTTGTAAAAGAATCAGGAATAACTCCTGGCAGATTCATTGAAAAGATGAGGTTGGATCAGGCCAGAAATATGCTTGAATATACCAATATGAGTATAGAAATAATAGCTGATAAATGCGGCTTTGGCAGTGTTGTTTCGCTGCGTCGTTTATTCCTTAAAAATATTTCTCTTACCCCGGCGCAATACCGGAAAACATTTAAGCGCACAGAATAATCTTTTTTTCTTTCTTTTTTATTATAAAACTGATGATCATCAATTGTCGGTAAGGAAGAGCTATGCCTTTATTTCCAAAATAATCAACTTAAAATAACAGAATTATGAAACACGAACAAAACAGTAAAACAATGAATGTAGCATTTTTAGTCTATGATCAGGTAGAAGTACTTGATTTAAATGGTCCTTTGGATGTTTTTGTTAAAGCAAATGTCATACAGCCCGATAGCTACTGTTGCTTTACGGTCGGAAAAACAAAAGAAACTGTATACACGGAAGCAAATACGATGGCTGTTATTCCGACTTATGACTTGCAAACTTGTCCAAAACCGGATATGATTGTCATTCCCGGCGCAAACCCAGACCATATTATGAAATATATTCAGGATAAGGATTTTCAGGGAACTGTTCTGAAATGGATTAAAAATCATTATGATGCCGGAACTGTTGTGTTTACAGTATGTACAGGAAGTATGCTGTTATCCGGGACGGGCATACTTGCTGGTCACGATATCACAACTCATAGTATGCTGTTGGATGCTTTAGAGCAATATAATCCGGAAGCCAATGTTCTCCGGAATGTACGTTATGTTGATCAGGAACAGCTGATTACTACTGCTGGAATTACAGCCGGAATTGATGCTGCTCTCTATTTTATTGGAAAACATCTGGGGCAGGAAACTGTTGATACAATCGTTAAGATTTTTGAATATCAGAATAATAAAACTGATGTTTCACATTAGAAATAAATTAGTTTGATTAAAAATTTTCGACGGCTTTTTACAGTTGGCGGAAATTTTTTTTTGAATAAATAATTAATGACGGAAGCTGAAAAGTTTAATACAAAGAGGAATAAAGCCCATTGAAACGGCAATATAAATAGCTACCCGCACATAATTAAGGGTTTTCCAAAGTGATATCCTGGATATTATTTCTTCTGAAATGGAAGAGGATGCTGCCAGGTTTTGAAACTGTATAATATTAGGCGCAAAAAAGGTTAATGTCCAGATTCTTACCGCTGCATGAATGATGAATAAAGCCAAGAGCCAGTTCCTTACCGGATCAATTTTCCAGCAAAAAATAATAGCAAGTATGAAAGCGATCTCGTGAAGGGAATGAAGGGTGATCCAGAAAAATTTCAGACTTGCTCCTTTTCCATCCTGAAGGAATTTAAATGTTTCGGGTGGGGAAGAAGCCCATTTAGGCACAAATACAAGAGTTTCGAAAATCTGTGCACCATTCATAAGGAAATAAAGCAATGTCGTAATGCAAAGCCATATTTCTCCGCGGGTAATTGAAGTGACGGTTAAACTTTCCATGGTTTTATTATGGTTTATGGGGTGTTTAAATGATCTGCTGTTTCTTTCATAAGAATAGTTGCCTCTCTGAAATAGCGTTCAATGGATTCAATTTCCTTTTGAGAAAAAGTAGCAATAAGTGTAAGCGTTTTTTGCTGCAACTCATCGAAAATAGGACCCAATAGTTTCATGCTGTTCTCAAGATTTGGAATGATGATTACTTTTCTCCGGTCTTCACGGATAAACTGTCTCTTAAGAAGCTCCTTTTTCTCCAACCTGTCTATCAATCCTGTCACAGCACCGGTAGTAAGACCTGTTAACTTTGAAATTTCACCTGCTGTTATAGATTCATACTTCAGAATTAGTCCCAGATACTTATGGTCAGCACTGGAAAGACCTGCTTTTCTGGCAATAGCTTCGTGCATGAAAATAGAAGCATCAGAATATGATCTGCTGGCTTCGCGAAAATCCTGTATACTATTTTTAGTCATCGATTTAGTTTAATTACTAATTATCTTAGTTGCTAAGATATGTTATATTTTTGATTCACCAAAATATTTTTTATGCCAAAAAAACTGGTTCATTTGGCAATTTCCATTATTCCAGTAATTTTTAGCAAAAAAAATAATTAACGTAATTAATTTATAAACAAGTGTTTGACTTTTTAGCTGTAAATTTTATCATAAAAAATCCCGGAAAAGTTTGGAATTTAAGACTGTTTTTCTATCTTTGCAGTCCCTTAAACAAAGGGATTTACTTGAAAAAGTAAGTGGCCGACTCGGTAGCTCAGCTGGTAGAGCAATACACTTTTAATGTATGGGTCCTGGGTTCGAATCCCAGCCGGGTCACTTAAGGAGACAACTGTTAAAGTTTGTCTCCTTTTTTTGTACCTGCATGTTGTTGTATTTCAATGCATTAATTTTGAAATGTTTATAGTTGGATTTTTAAGCTATATTCTTTAAAAGCCTGAACAAAATTTTCTAAAAAAATGCTTTTTGTTTTATCCCGTGAGGTTTTTCAAAAGTTCGATTTCTCACTAAGGTTTTGAAATTTTCTTTGCCTTGGATTTATTTAAGACTTTCTTTTAATTTTACGGTTAATCTATTTTCTGTTGATTCTCCATTTTTTTCCATTTTGCCAGTGAATTTCTGCTTATTCTAAAATGTTTTGCAGTCTGCAAATTATTTAGATTATTCTTAATTTGGTATTCAAGAATCAACCTTATTGTTTCCTGATCATAAGACCTGAACTGATTAACTCCCGTCGCTTCCGGATCCGCTTCATTCCCGAAAATAAGAGCGTTTAATTTTAATACGTCCATTGCAGTAAGTTTTTCTTTATTCAGAAAGAATACGCATTGTTGTTTCTTTTCCGGATATTTGCTTTCAATAATATCACTATAAATTTTTGAATAGTCTGGACAACGCTGATTTTTCATCTGTTGTTATAATATATTTTTCTTCTACTTTCTCTTCATTAAATTTGCAATAAAGAATAATATTCTTTTTATAGAACCTCTTACCTATTAAGTAATACCAGTCATTATCAAGTTCTACCTTCAAATATTCATTTAATGAAAAGTTTACCTGATCCTTTGACAAACCAAAAAAATTCTTGTTAAGGATAATTTTATCCCGTATTGCTTTTTTCATTATCATACCATTACATATTATATTTGCTCAGCCATTTGTATAAAGTTGTTTTAGGAATTTTGTAAATCTCAATGACCTCTTGAGGTTTCATTATTTTTTGGTTAATTCGCTCCAGAACAAATGCAATCAATTCTTTTGTATAAATGTTTTTCCTAAATGACGGGAGCTTTTGGGATTTTTTTTTACCAATTCTATTCGTGGGAGAATAAAAAATTAAATGCTGCGAATACAATCTGAAAAAATCATATTCCAATAACTTACTCCATTTTAAAAGATGATCCGTTGGCAACTCTTTTTCCTTATATATTCTTGTAATTTCCTGTTCGTCACACTTAAAAAAATTACATATCCGATCCATTTCTATCTGGCATTCAGTCACTCTTTTTTCAATAAGATTCCCGATATTTATATTTTTAAAATCAATATTCATACTGTTTGATTTTGTTGATTTTATTTTCACAATAATATAATTTAATGTACTATTACTAGATTCTTATGAAATTAGAGTGGAGCCTTTTTGGATTAAATCTTCACCTGTTTTTGTATAAAAGCTATACTAGTATTAAATGGGACTTTAAAGCATATCGTCACCTTAATTAAAATGCTTTATTGTCCTAAATAAATAAAAGTGTTTACCACAACATAGGCTGATCGGTTATTTAAAGATTGACCGGAACCTAAATTTGTAGCTGTTGTTCCTGTAAATGTATGGGTATGATTTGCAGAGACTCCTGTGTTACCTACTCCTACACCTCCGAATAAGCCGGGACTTGCGCTTCCTCCATGCCCGGTACCATTGTTACCAACACTTGTGCCACCATATAAAAATGAGCCTCCCGTATCTGTGCCGTGTGCATGTAATCCTGATGACAAAGCAGTACCGCTAACGCTAGTTGTCAGATTGATATTAGGTAAATTGCTTTGTAAGATGACAACTGAGTTACTCCCACCTGTATCACCTATATTTTCCGCTACACTTTTAGTTTTTAGAGTTCTGTCTGTGGCATCATACAAGGTGGTTGTTAAACCTAAACTGGCCGCGGCTACTTGTGCCCTAACAGGAAGCATGGAAATGGCTCTCCCATTTAACAAAAACCATCCATTGTAGTCTGCTGATTTAAATGACTGCGTAATAGTTCCAACAGGATATGATAAAAGAGGTTTGTTGATTTTTTCCCAGACACTTCCATTGTAATAATAGAATCCGTTGGCATCAATATTTTGGGCTTTTACCGTCTGGCTGCCTGTAGTATAATCACTGATATATATAATTGTGGAAATTTCTACGATTCCCATATTTTGTGCACGCTGGCGATCTATTCTAGGGATGAGCATTCCATCTGTATTGGTTGCAGTACCGGTAGGGTTTTTGGCATTAATATCCAGGGTCGACTGAGGTGTGGTTGTATTGATTCCGATCTGACTATAGGCTATATTAAAGATTATCAATAATATAATTGATAATAATGATTTTGTATTCATGATTTTTTGTTTGAAAATGTATTTAAAATAATAACAGTTATTCACCTAAATAGATAAAGGTATTTACAGATAAGTAAGGTGATCTGTTATCAATTGGTTGACCTCCTCCGCCTAATGGAGTACTTACCGTTCCACTGAATGTATGGGTATGGGCTCCTGCAGCAGCTGTATTGCCTCTGGCGTTTACTCCTCCCCATGCACCGTTTCCGGCATTACCATAGCCATTCCCATTGTTTCCAAAGCTTGTTCCTGAAAGCAAGAAAGCACTTCCTACAGCAGGACTATGTGCATGAGCTCCCGATGCAGTTGTTGTCCCACTCGTATTGCTTGAAAGCGTTATATTGGGTAAATTGCTTTGTAAAATGGTAAGCATATTGTTACCACCCACAGTGCCTAGGCTTTCGGTAGCAGTTTTTGTTTTTAAAACTCTGTCAGATGCATTAGGAATGTTAGTAGTAAAACCTAAAGCCTCCGCTTTGGCTTTAACTGCAGCTGGGAAAGCAGAAACAGCTCTTCCATCTAATAAATACCATCCATTGTGATCAGATGTTTTCACTGAATATTTTATATTTCCTGTAAGAGAGCTTTTATCGGTATAAAACAATTTTTCCCATAGGCTTCCACTGAAGTAGTAAAATCCGGTATTATCAATATTCTGAGCTTTTCCTGTCTGGCTTCCTGTAGCGGAATTATTGATGTATATGACAGTAGATGTTTCAATAGAAGCCATGTTCTGTGCCCTCTGGCGATCAACACGAGGAACTAGAATTCCATCTGTGCTAGTAAATGTTCCTATAGGATTTATGGCTTTGATATCTAATGTTGATTGAGGAGTCGAAGTATAAACTCCCACTTGTCCATTTGCTATATTCACAATTGTAAGAAATACAATTGACGATATATTTATTTTTTTTTTCACTATAGCTGATAAATTTTTGATTATAATGATAGTTTTACTCACCTAAATAAATAAAAGTGTTCAAAGCCAGATAGGCAGATCTGTTATCAATTGGTTGATTGGATCCTCCCAATGGAATAGCTACTGCCTGGGATAAAGTATGCGTGTGCCCTCCTGCACTTGCTGTAGTAGTAGCCACACCAGTTCCTCCCCAGGAGCCGGCACTCCCGCCTCCATATCCTCCTCCAGGTAATCCGGTAATTAAAAAACCTGTACCTTTATCGGGACCATGGGCATGGCTTCCTGCCGAATTTATTGTTACGCTTGCAGTCCCCACCAGCGCTATATTGGGTAAATTACTTTGTGAAATTGCAAAAGAAGTATTTCCTCCCACGGTACCAATGCTTTCGGTTGTGCTCTTTGCTTTCAGTGTTTTATCGACTGCATCGAATAAATTACCTGTCAGCCCCAGGTTTGTAGCGGCTGACTGGGCATTTGCAGGAAGGTTTACAACAGGTCTGCCGTCCAAAAGATACCAGCCGTCATGATCTGTTGTTCTCGCAGAATATTGAATATCTCCTAAAGAATATGAATGATTATTGATATCAAGCTTTTGCCAAACAATTCCGTCAAAATAATAAAAGCCTGCTTCATCAATACGAATAGCCTTTCCGGAGTTTGTTCCTGTTGATATATCATTCACATATATCATGGTGGAAGTTTCTACTGCAGCCATATTCTGTGCGCGCTCCCTGTCGACGTGTGGAATAAGGATTCCATCTGTATCCGTTATTGTACCTGTTGCATTTTTTGCAGCAATATCTAGTGTTGCTTTCGGATCAATACTGTTAATCCCCACTTGGGAAAAGATTAATCCACCTATCAGTAATAATGCTGCTGTGTATAATTTTTTCATCTTTTTTGTATCTATTTTAAATGTTGTGGTTTATTTAGGCAATGATATACTTAAATGTACTAGCTAGATTACAAAGTGAGTTTCGTAATAGAATTTGTAAGAGGCAGCATAATAACTCTAAGGTAGAGCCTATAATTTAGTCTCCTTCTACTATTTGGTGCATTTAAGTATTAATTAGTACCTTCTTACAGTGGTTTTGCATTTATTATATCTATTGGGGAACAGCTGAATAAATGCAAACCCTGCAAGCAACTAAAGGCAATAAATTTTTTTTCAACTAAGTTGTTTTTAGCCTGTTCAAAAGTATTGATTAATTGTTTTTTCTGAAGAATTGATCTTGTAAGAAGATTAAGACATTGGTGTATGAAAATTAAGACAAGGTTTGTATTAAAAAGAAGACAAGTTTATTTACGCTCTGGTTTAAGCTTTTGTAAGCTTGCCTTACATTATAATCCTCTGCTTCTTCAGAATGTATTTAATGGACCATATTTATCGCAGGAAGCAGCTTTAAAATTGATGGTGAAAATTCTATTTCTACTTAATTGATTTCTGTTTAAAATGCAAAACAGGACAAAGCTTATTCAAAACTTTGCCCCATTAGCACTAATTAAATCTTTATTATTAAAAAAATAAAAATTACATTATAGGTAAACCATATTGGAATATCATAAAAAGTAAAAAGATAAACACTCGTATTATCTCGGTTATGAAGTATCGTAGAGAACAGAAATCTTCCTGTTAGGTTTGTATTATTTTATATTGATTTTAAATTTAATAGACATTTTAAAATTCTTCAACAATCATAGCCTCTCTAATCCCAGCAGTTGTTGTTCCCATATTAGAAAGTGTACAGGTAAATCTGATGATTGTACCAGTAGCACTATCATATACATGATAAATATTATATTCTTGGGAACCACCAGCAATATTACTGTCTAAATTAACCCACGTTCCAGGAATAAGCGTAGGGGTCGTTCTTTGTCTATATACAGCAGCATTTACTCCTGAGTCGGTACCACCACCAAATTCCACATCCCAGATCATAAATTGTCGTGTAGCTCCATCATTTAACCTGATTTGCCATGTTCCGTTTAATAAAGTGGTTGCATTATAGCCTGCATATCTAAAGGAATATTTGCCAGAACCACTGGTTACAACAACATTACTGTTAGGTACGATTAATCTTTGCTTTGTAACTGAAACACCTGCCGTTTCCGACGCTCCCGAAATAACATTTCCATTGGCATCCGTAGCAAGTGTCGTTACAGAGGGCAATCGACGCATTCTTATCCCTGAGGTTTCATCTATTCCGCTGTCTACATCTATATTGTTTGTAGGAGTGTCAATACCCACACCCAATCTGCCTTGATTGGTTACCACAATATCATTTGCTTGCTGTACAGCAGTAGGAACTCCTGTTGTTGGATTGTCTTTTGCTCCGTCTATGTGAAACTGTGCTTGCGGATTCGGGGTATTAATACCAATTTGGGCAGAAGTTTTAGTTAATCCTATCAATAAAATTAACATGCTGATTGCCTTTTTTTTCATATTCTAATTATTACAATTGTTCTTAAAATGCAGTTTCATTATAATTTTGGTGAAAATGATACCGATTACTCAACAGCAAATTCTGTTGTATGGATCATTCAGTTGAAAGCTATTATTAAAAATCAAGAGGTCTCAGGAAAAATTATTTATCAAAGCAAAGCACGATCAAATGACGTTGTCCTTCTTTATTAATTTCCTTTGAAATTTTATTCAGTGAGATTCTGCTAATTTAAGCTGCATTGCCCATAATTGTTGCTCAAGATCTGCATCTATTGTATCTAGGGAACAACTAAACAGATGCAAATCCTATAAGCAACTTAAGGCAATAAATTTTTTTTCAACTAAGATTTTTAACCTGTCCAAAAGTATAGATTAATTGCTTTTTTAGAAGAATTTAGCTTGTAGGAAGATTAAGACATGGGTATATGAAAATAAAGACATTGTTGTATTAAAAATAAGACAAACTTGCCTGTGGTCTGATCTGAGTTTTTGTAAACTTAGCTTGCTTACATGGACACCTGTTTCTTTCAGAATGTATTCGATGGGTTAAGATAGTAATGAAATTTCTGCTTAATTAATTTCTGGCAAATGCAAAAACAGGACAAAGTTTTAAATAAGCATTGTCCCGTCTGTGCAAAAATATTGACTGAATGTTTTTTTCGAAAAATTTAGCATGTAGGAAGATTAAGACATGGATGTACGAAAATAAAGATAGGGGTTATTCTAGTTTAAGTTTTTGTAAATTTTGAAAAGGTCAATGAGACTATTTATGTTTAATTTACTATATATTCTTTTTTTATAAGTACTCATTGTTCCGGCCTTGATGTTAAGTTCATTGGCAATTTCCAAATTTCCATTTCCTTCACCTAAAAGTTTGAAAATCTCAAATTCTCTTTTAGATAATTTTTTTACCGGATCATTGTTGTCCGGTTTCTGTGCTAGTACTTTTACCAGGGTGGGAGGATAGTAATGTCCATTTTCAAGAATATATTTTACGGCTTTAGTCAGAGTTTCATCATCACTTAGCTTACTTGCATAACCTTCTGCGCCTTCCAGAATATATTCGATGGCAACATTTTCCATGGAGGAAGAAAAGATCATGATCAAAAGATCTTTCTGAATTTCTTTCAGTTCTTTAATCATTAATTTATAGATGCTGCCTTCCATTTCAATATCAAGGATTAACAAATCAAATTTTTCAGCTCTGAGCTTCTCTTTTAGATTAGGATAATTTTTTGCAAAATCAATTGAAACATTATTTAATGTATCTTGCAATACCATTGATGTTCCCAATCTTACCACAGAATGATCATCAGCAATCAATATTTTTTTTTTCATACGTTAGTTTTTAAGAAAGATTTTTATAATAGTTCCTTTAGGAGTATTTTTATGAAAAGTTATTTTAGCGTTAATTTTTTTTGTTAATTGGATAACCATATGCAAACCCAACCCATAATTTTTAAAAACAAAATTATCTTTTTCCATATTTTCAAAAACAAAAGAATAGTATTCAAGCTGGTCTTGTGACATCCCTTTACCTGTATCTGATATGGTAATTTCTATTTGTTTTTCTCCTTTTTGCTCCGTCTCTATAAAGACCTTACCGTTTTGAGTGTTTTTTACAGCATTATCTATCAAATTATGAACAATTGAAGAAAGAATGTTATGATTAACTCTGGTGGTTATATGAGGATCACAGAGATTATATAGAGTAGTATTATTGGCTAATGCAATCTGATCAAACAATAGTTTTTTGCTTTGTACTAAGATATGTATGTGATTTTCAATCTTATCAAAAATATTTTCCTCTTTAAATAAGCTTGTATATTCTTTCAAATCTAAGGTAAACTTAAACAGCTGTTCGGATGTATGATAAATTTCATCAAAATATTTTTTCTGAAGCTCATTATCTTTTGTGCTGTTAAGCCGTTGCGAGATAGAAACTAGAAATCTTATCGGAGTGGTAATATCATGACTGATGCTTTCCATGATTTTTTGTTGATATTCAGTCTCGTTCTTTAGTTTGTTTGCAGTGATTTCTAATTCCTGATCTTTACTGTTTAAGGTATGTTTTAAAGTTTTGACCATTCTTTTAAGGAAATTGGTCCGCGCATAAATAATCAGAACAACAAACATAATTCCCAGAACGATCATAAAAGATTTAAACCAAATTGTTTGATAAAAGAAGGGCTTAATTTTTACAACAATCTGTTTGTATATGAATTGACCATCTTCTGATCCTAAAAACCTGATATTAAGCTTATAATCTCCGGGTTCAGCATTGTTTAAAATAAATTTTCTATCGTTTTTTATTTTTTCCCATTTGCTGTTTGAACTTCCTTCAAGTCTGGCTTCTATATAAATATTTTCGATGTTATGATAGTAAGGGAAATCCAGTAAGATCTCGGCGTTTTTGTAATCACTTTTTAGATAAAGGGTATCAGTAAATTTAATAGTTTCTTTTCCAACTTGGGCTCTTTCTATAAACAGCTGGTTCTTTCGGGGATAATGGACTCTGATTTCACCGGGTTTAAAAAAAACAAAACCTTCCATAGAAGGAAATACAAATTCTTCATTTTCCAAAATATTACCGCTGGGATTTGCACTTCCGTTAAATTCATTATTGAGCAAACCATCCTCTTTGGTATAGCGATACCAGATAACTTTTGTTTTTTTATTTTTTGCATACTCCAAAAGTGATTTTTTAGAGACTTTGAATAAACCGTTATTAGAAGAAATCCAAAAAAAGCCATAGTGATCTTCCAGGATATGATGCGCACTCGAAAGGTAGCCGTTCTTGTCTTCAGGTATTCGGATTTCATTATCATTTTTCAGGAGATAGAAGCCTCTGTTGTGAGTGGTAAACCAAAAGTTTCCATCTTTCGTCTGTTGGATTTCCTTTATCGGTAAATTTTTTGCAAAATGCTTTAAAATCTTGTTTTTAGAGTTGGAAACAAGATAAATTCCATCAGTTGTTCCCACATACATAGAATCTTTATTCAATTCTTTAACAAAATTGATATTAGCTTTAAATCTAAAAATACTTTTTGTCTTTTTGAATTGGTCGTCGGCAAATATGTTGAGATAATAATACTGATATTTACTATCCGCCATGTTTACTACAAAATTGTTACCTGCTTTAAAAATTCCTTCAACATTTCTTTGGGGGAAATTTATGGAATCATGTGCTTGATAGTGTGAAGATCTGTATCTCCGGTGTATTTTATTATATTCTACATACAGAATATTAAGAGAGTTGTCATACAAGAGATAACGCCTATCATAGTTAAAATCAGCAGAGTATATTTTATTTACTTTATCTTTATAATATTCAAATCCTTGTTTTGAAATAATTGAATTAGAGGTAAAAGGTAAAGCCTCATAAACAAACTCACCTGAGAACGGAACATTTTTCTGTGGAGTATAAAAATTAGACAGGTTTATAATTTTCAAGCCTTTCAAAACATTTCCAAGATAAAGTTTATTGGATCCTTCATCATAAAACATACAATATAAAAGTTCTTTTTCAATTTTTTTATATCGCATAAGAAATGTAAGGGTAAGTATACCATTAGATATTTTACTCCGATAAATATTACCGTTATTGATTACAAAAACTTGCCCTGTACCCTGATGCCAATATATTCTAGATCCAGGATCATTGTATAATGATGGTTTGTTGTCGTACGAAACAATTCCGTTTTTTAATATAATGGTTTTTCGGTTTTTCTGATCTGGTAGGAAAATGATATTTTCATGTTCAAAAGCATTTCTAAGCTCTTTCATCAGAAATGGGGCCAGAATTTTTTTTTCCGGCTTATTTTCTTTCTTATAAATAATGTAGCGATTGTTAAAAAAATAAGTTCCAGAATTTGAAATGACATAATAACAATTGGTCTCCGGGAAAAAATTATTAATAAAACTACTTTTATAATATCTTTTATACTGTACATTATTCCCCATTGAGTAAGTTTTGGAAATCTTTCCATTGGGCAGCATTTTTACAGTTCTGTCTGATATTAACACACAATTTTCATCATTATTATTAAAACAAATAAAATCTCTGTTTTTAGTACGAAGAAAGCTTCCGAAACTGAGATTACTTGTTTTAAAGTTATTGTACAATAAAAAATTGTGTCCATCATATCTCAAGATACCACCATCAGTTGATAGCCATATAAAACCATATTTATCCTTTGTAATGTCTTTTATGCTGTTTTGGGGGAGTCCCTGATCCATATTATACCACCGGAAAGTATAATCTTGAGCAGAAAAAAATAGGGGAAAGAAAATAACGATAACATAGAATAAATTCACAAACGGCAATATTTTTTTTGATTCTTCAACAAAGATATTATAAGTTTTTGTTATTTATTATTACTATTGCGTTATATAAAGCTTATGATAATTATGAAATGTTTAAGTTGGACAACTTGAAAAATTGTCAAAGTTCAAATCTCAGTTTGTACCCAATTTCGCTTATAGAAAATTTTCTTTAACCTTTTCATCTCTTTTCTTTAAATATTCTTGAGTATTTTGTTCTATTAATGAACGTGAAAAATTACTGGAGTTATGATCTTTGTTTACTGATTTATATATCTGATTGGTGGTTTTCCTACCCAGAGGCCAATTATTTTAGCCCAGAGTACCCAATGACACTACTGAAATTGAAAAATCTAATCCATTTTTAAGTAACAAAATAATATGATACACCTAAGTATATTGTCACCAAAAAGAAGGTCTTAATATACTTAAATGTACCAATAGTAGAAGTTGACGAAATTCAAGCTCTTGTACAGAAATTCTATAGACTCTTTTATCAAAACTCCCTCTTTGCAATTAGCTAGTACATTTAAGTATATCATTGCCAAGACTTATCTTTAATCATTGTGCTACACTTTATGTAATACTATCAAGAAAAGCTATAATTTCTATTTAACATAAATTTCAGCTTTTGCCTGTACTCCCCACATTTGGAGGCTGTTGATTGAAGCTGTTGAGTTTTCGCCTTCCCTATTAACCAATAGATTGAAATTATAGGTTCCGGGTGTTAAATCACTTATTGTGTATGCCACAGGGGCAGAAAATCTTACATACGGGGATGTATTCCCTGAAAGAGATCTTGCCCAGGAAGTCATCATAATGCTGGAAATTGTCCTTGAAGATGTACCAGTTTGTGAAATATGAAATCTTAATGAGCCATATCCTGTCCCTGTGGTATTAACGTCACCCCATACATCCCATCGAAGAATTATCATCACCTGGTTATAACCCGATGGTACCGTTACTGCTAGCTGTCCACCATCAACTTGTATTTGAGAAGGAGTGGTAATAGACTGTGCAACATTAATTATTGAGCCTAAAACTGTGTTATTAAGCTTCCAACCATTGTTTGGTGCTGTTGGTACTCCTAAAAAATCCAAATTCCATGTATTTCCCGTATCATTTGCTGTAATAGAAACAAATTCACCTCCATTTAATGTAAAGTTAGAACTATTTGCAGTTCCCCCTCCAAATCTCAAATTTTGTCCAGAAGCTGCTTGTATGACAATAGGATAGGTACTGAGGTTTTTTATTTTGTAAATTCTACCGGCAAAGCTAGTCGGTCCACTTGCTGGTGATGCAGAAGGTAGGGTAAGTGTTGCCTGAGCTGTACCCTCATACGTGAGATAATAGTCTTTATCTGTAAGAGTAGTGCTTGTTGTAGTTTTGCGATATTGACCTTCAAGGGAGCCACTTATTTCTAATGTACTTGTTGGAGTTGAAGTATTAATCCCAACCTGTCCAAACGAAAGAAAACTGAATAAAATTCCAGCAATTGTGAATAGATTTTTCATTGGTTTAAAAAAATATTTGTTTGTACTTTTTAGTATTTATATATTTTTTACTTAGATGATTCAAAATATAATTAATCAGTGAATTGTTAATGCAAAATTATTTTTTTGAATATAAAACGATGAAGTTTAGACCTGTCATTGCCTAGTGATATCTGTTATTTACTGTCATTAATATGAAATTCTATGCTTGGGATTTTATAGAATCCGATGAATTATATAGATAGTCTAGTTGATAATTCTGAAAGATAAAATTGATTTTTGTTATAACAATTTCGTGGGCATTAAAATGTACGAGTAGATTGATTTTAATGTATTTTAAGTTTTTCTTGCTAGGTTTGCAGTTGTTATATCTAAAAAAATATATATTACCGTTAGCATATTGAAAGCTATATTTGAAAAGCATCAAAATTCATAATATTATCCCTTGCATAATAATTCGTTTTTTTATTTTTGTAAAATTAAATATGAGTAACCAATTGTTGGTGAAAAACAAAAATAAAACACACTTGACAAATGAAAACACAAATACATAAGAAGTGTTTGAAGAAAAATTACAATCAAAAGGAACCATTCTTTGTCCTAATCCGATTTTTATTATTCTTATATTTTCTCTTAACCAATATAACTTATGCCCAAGTAAATCCTAAACAAGAAAAAAGCATTGACAGCTTGGTTAAGATTATTAAGGATAAAAACGCTTACTTAAACATGGGGAGCAAAGAGATGTTACGGATTAGTACGGAAATATATTATCAGTCTGAAGGAATTGATTACGATAGAGGAAAGCTTGAAGCTCTTTATTGTATGTCACTTATTTATTTGAACGAACAGGATCATGGAATGGCCCTAAAGAAGACCTCACAAGGTAAATTCATAGCCCAAAAAAACAAGAATGACGAGATGCTGTCTTTCTTACTACTCAATGAAGGTATGATTTATATGGATTTAGGATATACTAAGAAGTCTCGCACAGCGCTTCAGAAAAGTTTAGGTTTGGCAGATAAAATAAATAATCAGAATATTAATAGGATAAGAGCGAGCGTATTTAGGACATTGGCAAGAAATATTAATAAAGAACGAGGTGCTGAAAAAAATGATTCTGTGCTTATTTTTCTTAAAAAAGGATATGGCATAGCAAACAAAATGTCAAATAAGTTTTCCTATAAACGTTTCTATCAAGCTTCTTTTGCAATAGATTTGGCGAATGAGTACTATACTAACGGAGAGTTTTCTCAATGTGAAAAGTACTTGATTGAATTTCAGAAATATCTGAAATTTGAAAAAGACAAATCTGACCTTATTTATTATTATCTATTAAAAGGTAACATTGAGAATAAAAGAAAAAACTACTTGAGAGCTCTTGAATATTTTGATGAATCCACCCAACTTGTACAACAATACAGAATTTACAAATTGACTTTGAAGGATATTTATTCAGGTAAAGCAGAGGCATATTCTGGTCTTAATGACTATAAAAATCAGGCAATATTCGCTACAAAATCAAAAAAGATAACCGATAGTATTTCAAGCACAGAGAAGAAGATGTTAAATGATATGATTCTTACGGATCATATTAACAATCCTATTAAAAGTAAAATGAAATTTAACTATTATATCATCATATTAATATTAACAACATTGGGAGGCAGTGTTTGTATTCTATTAGTTATGAAGAGAAGGCTGAATAAAAAGAAAAAAAATAATGAAGAATATAGGTCTGTCGAAATTCTTTCTCCTAACAAGAGCTTATCTGTTGAGGAGAAGATTGATACCGAAATAGAAGATATAAAAAAATTAATAGTTTTAGTTCAAACAAATGATAAATCATTTCACGTTAAGTTTTGTGAAGTATTTCCTCTTTTCAATCAGAAGCTTCTAGCCTTAAATCCCCAGTTAACACATACTGACTTGGAATGTTGTGCTTTAATAAAATTAAAATTTGACACCAAAGAAATTGCAAGATATAAGAATGCCTCTGTTAACTCTATTGTAAGTAAAAAATATAGAATCAGGAAAAAACTTCATATCAGTACAACTGAAAATATTTATACATGGATGTTAGATATTAATTAAAGTAATTTAATTAGCTAAAGGGCAACAAGCTTTGTTACTACTTAAAAATTTATTATAAAAAATAAAAATGAGACATGTAAGGTTATTTACAAGTGTTTATTGATAGATAATGATATGAGTCAATAGATATTGATAGGGAGATTTTTTGTACAAATAATTTTTCTGTAAATAAATTTGTAACATAATTTCAAAAAAGAAAATATGAAAAAAAAATCCTTTTTTTGTGCATTATTATTTGCATTATGGCAGGTCAATGCACAGACACTTTTAGATGAAACATTTGAGTCGACGGCAGATCCAGATCCAATTACAAGTATTGGTTATTTACCTTCTGGCTGGTCAACAATAGATTTAAATGGTGATGGGCTAACTTGGGTGGGATCTCCTAGTAATTTTTCTGTATTCACAGATCCTATGGGATTTTCGGGAAAAACAGCTGTCGTTCCTGTTGATATAGCTTCACCTAATGATGCTTTAGTATCTCCTGTAGTTAGTTTACCGACAGGAGGTAATTATACCTTGAATTATCAAGTGGGAACTGATATTGGAACTCCACCTCCTGATCTTCCTCCAGGGATTCCATATCCCTACCTGCCTTTTGATAATCTATACGCTGTTTATGTTCTACCAGAAGGGCAGTCCTTGAATGTAAATAATGCTCCTTTATTTGAAGAGGTAATTTCTGCTGGAAATATAGCTTTTAATAAAAGTATTGATATTTCTGCATTTGCTGGGCAAAACATTAGAGTGTATTTTAGAATCTATGATAGCCTCAATAAAGGATATATTCTTCTCGACAATATAAAGATTAATCAGAATACCTTAGGAATATCTGAAATACAGAAAAATAAAAATTTCTATTTGTATCCTAATCCTACTGCTGATTATTTAAAGATTAAATCAGATACAGAAGTTATCAAAGTTTCTATAGTCGACCTAATGGGTAAAAAATCTAATGTGGATTTTAGTAATAATACTATTGATGTAAAAAATCTATCTGCTGGGGTTTACTTTATTACTGTGGAGACTAAAAATAATACCATCACTGAAAAGTTTATTAAAAAGTAAGAGTTTTAACGGAACATTATAGAGTAGTGTCCTGAGAGGGATATTATAAAATTACTTTTTCAAGAGTGTTAAACAAATGCTGTTAGAATAATAAAGTTTTAACACCACGGGCAACGTTCCATATTCCCGTTGCCCGATTTTAAAAAAAATTGAGATACATGTAATTAAATGTTCCTATTGATAGGACTTGCTTTTTTATGCTTACTGATAATGAAAGATGTGATAAGTAATATTATAAAGTTATTTTGTTAAGAGTGTTAAATTTTGTTGCTCGTATAATAAAGTTTAACTATTATGGGCAGCGTTTTTTCCATATTCGTTGCCCATTTTTAATGAAGTGGTTTAAACTTTATTTAGGATAAAAATTTCCGAGAAAATTAGCAATTTTGGATTACCCTTTAAGAACTCATAATTAAATATAAAATGGAGTAATGGATTTTGCGCCATTTAGTAAAGAACAACTGTTGTTAAGACTGAAGAAGCTGAGAAAATAAAATATTTTATCAGGGAATATATTTCATCTTGATTTCTTCAGAAGAAGTACGAGTAACTTCCTGAAATCCTATTTTCCGATACAGATTATAAGCCTTATTATTTCCGGGAGCAACCTCCAGAATGATTTCAATACCATTAAAGTTCCGGCAGGCTTCAGCAATAACAGCTTCAATCAATCCCTTACCGATATTTTTCCCCTGAAATTCTCTTTTTACATACATCTGGTAAATACTTCCTGTGCTGTTTTTATTTTTAACAAAAGTACAGATACCCACAAGTTCATCCTGTGCGAAAGCTCCATATACAAACTTTTCCGGTGTTTGTTCTTCAATATCGCTTTCCATCCGGAATTTTTCGATACTCAAGGCCTCCTGATAGGTTGCTCCAAAAGCTTCAGGAAATTTTTCCAGACTTTCCAGGCGAATTGCCCTGTAAATTCTACTTTCGTTGGGGAGAAGTTTTCGATAGTTAATACTTGTCATAATTATTTTCATTAATATCCGATACAAAAATGTACATTATTTTGAACTTCTTTTTAATATAAATCCCAATAATTATATTAAAATTTTCAAACTAGCCGATCTATTTGTAACAAATTTCATTTCAGATAGTCTTATTATAAAGAAAAACAGATTTTTTGAGCGGAATAGCTTACAGAAACCGTTGAAAAACTTAAGAAGATGTCTGTTTAAGGGGGAAAATTTTAGTACTTTATTTAAATGTTACATTTTTGCAAAATTAACTGCTTATTTCATAATAAGCATGATAATTTATGTATATTTATAACACTTATTGGGGAATAATAATAGAATAACAGTAGAAATTTATCAACATATTTCAATGGAATATGTATAGGTAGATATAGGGAAAAGTGGAGCTGATGGAAAGAATTAGTTTGATCATTCTTACGAATAAAAAAATACATTCAAAGGATATAAAGAAAATAATAGCCTGTACAATCTGCATAGGGTTATTTTTATGTATGCTTTCGTGCAGCCGTGATTCCCACGATAAAGAAAGAGAGAATTTTGATACTTCTTTATTAAACCAGACTTCAGACCTCCAACTGTCAGGGGAATACGAAGCGCTTATCCGGCTGAATATAAAATACCTGAAAAAGGCAGCAAAAATGAAATATAAAGCTGGAAAAGGCCTTTGCTACCTGAATATGGCAGGGGTGAATGTCTCAGCAGGAAATTATGATAAAGCCCGTTTTTTTTTCAACAAAGCGGAGAAAGATTTGAAAAACTCTGAGAATAGCTATCATAAAGCAGCATTCTATAATGACTACAGTCTGTATTATTCTCATCTTAAAATAAATGACAAGGCTATTGAATGCAATAATAAAGCATTCTATTATCTAAAACAGGCCGAAAAAACAAGTCTTACTCAAAAATTACTTCCAAGACTGTATGTAAACAAAGGAATTTACTATGCCTGGAAAGGGTGGTTCGGAACTTCTCTAAAATGTTTCACAAAAGCGAATATGCTGGAAAACTCGGCCTATAGCAATTGTATGGTTGCCCAATACTATTTATTTGTTCACAAACCTGATTCTGCCGGAATATATATTGAACGGGCAGATGAGAAGATGCTAAGCCAGAAAACAACCGATGTAGAATCTCTCTGGGTTTACTATACCATGGGATATTACTATAATGAAGTGGATAATAGCGAGGAGGCCGAGAAAGCACTTAGGAAAGCCTTGGATATCAATATTAAAACAAGGCGTACATATTCTTCGCATATCAAAGAGGTTTACAAGGCACTGGCAGAACTGTATAAGAAAAAGAATGACGGAGGAAAGGCTTATTTCTATCTGAAAAAGTATATGGAAGAAGAAGGGAGGTTTGACGCCGCCCGATTTACCACGATGAATAAGGCAACCGAAGATTTTATATCTGAAGTAAAGCAGGAGTCGGACTGGCATAAGAATGATCTTCCCTTGTTTATTGCCTTGTCTATCAGTGTTCTTACCTTTTCAGGAGTATATGTCCGAAAGATAATTAACAACTTAAAGCTAAAGAAAAACTCCCTGAAAGAAGAAACGGATGAGCTGAAAAATCATGTGGAAACCAAGCAGCTGGAAGAAGTAATAGAACTTGCCAAGAGGAATGATTCTTCTTTTTTATTAAAATTCAAAGAATTGCATCCTGATTTTATAAAAGCGCTTTTGAAAATCAATCCTGACCTTGAAAATTCAGAGCTGGCTTTCTGTGCTATGTTGAAACTACGCTTTTCATCCAAAGAAATTGCAGATTATACCTTTGTGCAGCACAGATCTGTACAACAGAAAAAATACAGGATCAGAAAAAGACTGAATATCCCCGGAGAAACAGATATTTATGACTTTTTTGAAAACTTAACGGAATAAATAATTTCATCACAATAAAAAGTACTGTATTCTGTTTTATAAAAGATTTTATTATTGATCTCAGCAGAAACACCAGGGAATTAAAAATAAAGTACAATTGTATTCTGAGAGATTATTTTAAACATAATTTATACAGGAATTTAGCTTAAATAGAGAAACATATGATGCGTATTTTTCTTGTTGTTTTACTTATTATTTTGGTTTCGTGCCATTCTCATTCAAAGAAAGAGGCTGAAAAGAAATTTGATGTTTCCCTGCTGAAACAGAATGAGCAATTCAGAGTGGCCGGAGAATATGATTCTCTGATCAATCTCAACAAAAAGTATTACAAACTGGCTGACAAAATAAATTACGCAGATGGAAAAGCGCTGTGCTATATCAATCTGGCAGAGCTTAATATTTCTTTAGAAAACTTTCAGAAGTCCCAGGTTCTTTTTGACAATGCGAAAGAAATCCTGGATCAATCGGATGATAATCTACATAAAGCCAGATTTTATAATGTTTATGGCCGTTTCAATATAGAACTCCGAAGAGTGGACAAAGCTTTTCAATATAATAATGAAGCGATGGGCCTGATCCAGAAAAGCGGTCAGTCTGAACTTAAAAAGGATCTTCTTTTCAGTATTTATTTCAGGCAGGCCATCTATTTTATCCAGAAAAAGAATTACGAAAAAGCACTTGAATATTTTCACAAAGCAAAAAAGATGGATAATTCAGGCCTTACGGATTGTGCTATAGGTGATTATGTTTATATGCATAAAAACAAAGATTCTGCATATAAATATGTAAGCACTGCTTATAATAAAGCGAATATAAGAGAGAAGGAGGACGGGATAGCCTTGTATGCCAATACTATTATGGGAGAATATTTTCTTACCAACAAACAATACGACAAGGCAGAAGAAACACTTAAAAAAGCTCTGAAGATCAATGAGAAGACTAAGCGCATCTACGCCTACTACGGAAAATATATCTATAACGATCTCAGAGTGTTGTATGAACGTACAGGGGATAAGGAAAAAGCATATCTCTACCTGAAAGCCTATACAGATGCTTATTATAAAACCAATACATCTTTACTGGCCACAATTAACCAGGATATGGAATCTTTTATTACGGGAGCTCAGCAGGATGCTGATCATCATAAAAGTAAAATATACTGGATTATCTTTCTGTCACTGGCAGGTCTTTCTCTGCTGGGCTTGTATGCCTGGAGAATTATCAGGGTTTTGGGGAAAAGAAAAGAAGTACTTACCATCGAAGCTGAAAACCTTAAAATCAGGATGAATGATAATAAGCAGGAAGAGGTCTTAGAACTTGGTAAAAAGAATGATCCTGAATTTCTGAACCGTTTTAAAGAAGTTTATCCTGAATTTATAGATCAGCTTTTAACAATTAATCCCAATCTTGAAAGTTCTGAATTGATTTTTTGTGCAATGCTGAAACTGCATTTTACATCCAAAGAGATTGCAAGCTATACTTTGGTTCAGCACAGAAGTGTTCAGCAGAAAAAATACAGAATAAGAAAGAAACTCAATATTCCGGGAGAAACAGATATTTATCATTTCTTTGATACTTTGAAATAATTCAAAAAAAAACTGTCTGATTTATCAGGTCAGACAGTACTCGAAAATATTCTCTTTTCACCACTTGAATTTTTTTGTGGTCTCTGGGTCAAATATGAAAATTTTTAACGAAAACAGAAAAAAACACTCTACTACATGGGTACTACATCGTGTATTTGTGTTTTTAAACTACTGATTCATAGTGAGTTGTTTTTATTGGTTGTTTTGAAGATTTATTTATGAAAAAAAGAGCCTGTGATTCTAAATTGCTTCATTTTTTTGCCTATATTTTTTATAATCTATCTTTTTGGATGTTACTTAAAGTAGCAGATAAGTATTACTTTCTTCCTGATTTTCAATTTGTTTTTCCGGTTATATTTTGATCAGAATATCCAAGGTATTTTATCAGTTAAAATTCTGCTGATGAATGAACACAAAAGAAGCGAAATGTAAATTATTGATATCTAGCTGTTTACGATAAAAGTGTATCTATGTAGTATCATCTTTTTTTGTTTTTTATTAAAAATATATAAGTTTTGTAGAGAGTTTTATTGTGAATGTTATACGATATGTTTCGTTTTGTTGAATTTATGATAATGGTGGCTTTATCATTAATGATGACTAAAGAATAGAAACTGAAACAGTCTTTGGATAATATTTTCAATAAGCTTCCCAAAATAACTTTAAATAAATCTATGAAAAAAAGAATTTTATTCGTTTGCGCATTAGCGTCTTGTTTTACGGCTTTCAATGCTCAGAGATGGGAATCTGTTTCTCAAAAATCTTCACGCATAAGAGAAGGAGTAGAAGTACAGCATTCTTATAGAGTTGATCTGAAGTCTTTGAGAGAAATGCTGAAAAATGCTGAAGAGACGGGGAAAAATGCACGTCCTGTTATTATTTCTTTACCAACAGCAGAAGGAAAAATTGAAAAATTTGCTGTGTATAGCAATCCTGTAATGGATCAATCTCTTGTAGACAGATATCAGCTGGGCTCATATGTCGGAATTGGTGTGGATGATGCTTCTAAATATTTAAGATTCAGTACATCCCCAACAGATATGCAGTCTATGATTATTAAAGACGGTATATTTCAGTTTATAGAGCCTATAAGTGCAGATAAACAGACTTATGGTGTTTTTTATAAAACAAAGGAAAAAGGAGACATGCATGGGTTTGAGTGTGATACGGAGCATGATCTTAAAGAGATTGGTAAACTGGTGGAAAACGGGAAAAAGATGCTTTCCAATGTAGGAATTACCAATAGACCTACTAATACCAAATACAGAACTTTCAGAATGGCTATGGCCGTTACCGGTGAATATACTCAATTTCACGGAGGTACAGTTGCCGGGGCTGTCGCCGCGATTAATAACACAATGACAAGAATCAATGGGGTTTTTGAGAGAGATTTTGGAGCTCATTTTAACGTGCTGGATCTTCCGGGAATTATTTATACAGATCCTGCTACCGATTTTTATACACCTCAGGCAGCAGCCACTGATCCGTCACTCAACCTACAGCTGCAACAAAAGTTGACGGCAGATGTTGGAAATGCCAATTATGATATTGGACACGTATTTCATCGCAATGTCGGACAAAGCAGAAATGGAAATGCCGGAGGGATAGGAATTGTTTGTACAAACCCTGCCACTAATACTTCTTTAGGAAAGGGTGCGGCTTTTTCAATGAGCCCTGACCCTGTAGGAGAAGTATTTGATTTAATGGCAGCTCACGAAATGGGACACCAGCTGGGAGCCAACCATACCTTCTCTATGAGAACTGAAGCTTCAGGTGCTAATGTGGAGCCTTGGGGAGGAACAACGATCATGGGATATCCGGGGATTACTCAGGATAATATTCAGGCCAATATGGATGGATATTTCCATTATAAATCTATTTCTCAGGTATTAAATAACCTTGAATCTAAGGTAGGGTGTGGTGTTGCTGTTGATATCATCAACAATACAGCACCGGTAATTACACCACTTGCTAATTATTCTATCCCTAAAGGAACTGCCTATTATCTGGATGCTGTAGCAGCAGATGCAGAAAGTGACCTTGTTACGTATACATGGGAACAATACAACAGTGTAGGAGACAGAAATACCATTTCCGGAGATAGCGGATGGGGTTATAATGCAGAAGGAGCTATCGCGAGATCTTTACCGGGAACAGCTAACAGCAGAAGATATTTTCCTAAGCTGGAAACGGTATTGAATGGTGTGCTGACAGACAAACAGGTATGGGAAACCGTTTCTTATATCCCAAGAACATTGAACTATGCAGTAACCGTAAGAGATCAGAATGCATTAAGACCAATGACTTCCACTGCTGAAACAGTTGTAACGGTAGGTAATGACGGACCATTCAAATTCAGCGGACTTACCACAACCTCTGTTTTATATAATGATGCATCCAATACCATCACATGGGATGCTGCAAACACCAATAACGCTCCTTATAATGTAGCTGCTGTAAAAATTGATTATACAACCAATAACGGGACTACTTGGACAGACCTGGTGGCTTCTACACCCAATACAGGAAGCTATGCTGTACAAATGCCGGCAAATGTAACGGGTGCCGTTAAATTAAGAATATCAGCAGTAGGCAATATTTTCTATGCTGTATCTCCGGCTGTAACAGTTGGAACGGCTCCTACTTCTACTGCCGTTGCTCCAACAGGAGTTTCTGCAATAGAGACAGAAATTTTAAAAACGACAGCTAGAATATCGTGGAATAAAGTACCGGGAGCCACTTACTCTGTCAATTACAGAAAAGTAGGGGCAGCAAGCTGGTCGAATACAACAAGCGCTGCAAACTCTGTATTGTTGTCAAATCTTGAAGATGAAACCAATTATGAAGTACAGGTAGCTGCCGTTGTGAACAGTGTTCCGGGTGCATTCTCAACTAATTATGCATTTAAAACAAAAGGATTGAGAACAGGTGCGGATTATTGTTTAATGACTACAGGAGGAAATGGAGGAAGCTTTAATAGTGGTCTTGTAAAATTGACATTATCTAACCTGGCATATGTATATTCAGGATTGGATGTTTATAAAACATATCTTGATTTTAGTGAAGATGCAACCAAAGTTGTTAATTTAACAAAAGGAACTCAGTACACCGCAAGCTTTAGAAACCTTGCAGGCGGAAACTATAATGACTGGCTTGAAATCTGGATAGATTACAACAGAAACGGAGTCTTTGAAAGTTCTGAAAAAGTAGTTACCAGTGGTGCTCTTCCTTTCTATGCTGCCGCTGCTCAGGCTTACCTTCGTGATGGAAATGTAACATTTACAGTGCCTGATACGGCATACTCTGGTGAAAAATTGTTGAGAATGAGAGTCGCAAGTACTTTCTTTAATGCAGCCAGCGGTCCTTGTGGAAGCCCTACCGTACCTGTAAATGGTGGAGGAATTGTTTCTGTAGGATCTTTCAGAGATTTTTCTGTGAAAATTTCGGAAAATGCTAATCTTGCAGTGAGAGAAGCGGCAGACACAAAATCATCAGAATTATCTATCTATCCTAACCCTGCAGATACATTTGTAGAAGTGAAAAATCTTAAAGGTAAAGCAGATTATAAAATCTACAGTGCAGACGGAAGATTAGTTCAGGAAGGTAAAATTGATGGAAAGATCAACGTTGCTTCTTTGATAAAAGGAATGTATGTGGTCACTATAAAAGATGATAAAAACACTTATAATACTAAGTTAATCAAGAAATAACACAAATGAATCTCCGCATCAGGATCTAAAACGCGGAGAGAAAAAAGATTTATTTATCTGAAAAAAGGCTGTCTCTGGTTGAGGCAGCCTTTTGTTTATGATGAAGTAAGATGACCATTAAAAAAGTCCAGCATGGTTGCCAATGAGTTTTCAGAATGCATCCGTTCGCCGTTTTCCAGAGATTCCTGTGTGGCAATAGCCGCTCTCTTCCGCATATGAAGTTCATAGCTTGAAATTGCTTCCTGTAATGTGCTGTAACTGTCATTCGTCAGATATTCACTCAGTTCAAGCGCATCCAGCATAGCCATATTAGCGCCTTCTCCTGCAAATGGAGGCATTACATGAGCTGCATCGCCTATCAGAGTTAGATTGGATTGTGTTTCCCAGGTCTGATTTGCAGGCATAGAGTAGATCAGGCGCGGAATAAATGGAGTGGCAGCATTTTCAAACAATTCATTCCAGACGGGGCTCCATTCGGAATATTCTGTTTTGAACCATTTAAGCATCTGTGCATTATCAGAAAAATCAAGACCGCTGTGTGCAGGCCAGTTTTCATCAGCTTTAAAGCTTGCATAAAATCCCAGATCTCCATTACCTTTCTGGCCAAGCAGAATATTTTTAGTATTCCCGAATGCCATTATTTTTCCTCCTTTAATCATAGCATCGATCTGAGGAGCAGCTTCTTTTGAAACATTTCCTTCCAGCATGATAATTCCGGAATAAATAGGTTTAATATCAGTAAGATAAGGACGTATTTTAGAATTGGCTCCATCACCTGCAATGACAAGATCTGCATATTCTGAAGTTCCGTTTTTAAAATGCATAAGCCAACCTTCGTTCTGAGGTTCCATCGTAAGAAAGTGACTGTCCCAGACTACAGTTTCAGGATGTAATGACTCTAAAAGCATATTCCTTAAAGGTCCGCGGTCTATTTCTGGACGGAAATGTTCCTCACCAAAATCTTCTTCAGGTTTCGTCTCATGATCGTTAAAAAATATTTCTGCTTGTTCATTGACAATCAGTGTTCTGTCTGCTCCGGGGCGGAAGGTCTTTTTAAATTCATCCAATAGTTCTGCTTTACGGATGGCTGCCAGCCCGGAATCTTCATGCATATCGAGAGGAGAGCCCTGTACCCGTGCATTTTTATTGAAATCTCTTTCATATACTTTTACGTTGGCTCCTTTCAGTTGTAAAAGTCTTGCCAGTGTAAGTCCTGCGGGACCGCCACCAACGATTGCTATTGATTTGTTTTCTATCAGCATTTTAAATTTAAATTTTACAATGCAAATTTATTTTCCTTTCAATACGGATAATAGTACAAATCGGTCGTTTTTATTTTTGGATAATTCTTTAGGAGCAACTCCCGAAAACTTCTTCACTTCTTTGATGAAATGGTTTTGATCAGTATAATTAAGCTCGGGAAAGAGTCTTCCCTGCGCGATGTGTTCCAGAGATGTTCTGAAACGTAAAATAGTGGAGTAGGCTTTTAATGATAAGCCAAGTTGTTTGGTAAAATAACGGTTGATCTGCCTGCTGCTCCAGCCTGTTTTTTCAGAAAGTTCCTTTACACTCATTTCTCCTTTTGAAGCGTATACCAACTCGAAAAGCCTGTGTTTTCTTTCATCTGCTTTTTGGGGAAGCAGATCTTTAATTTTTTGGGTTGCTTTTAAACAACAAAGATCAAAGTTTTGTAAATCATCAGCTTTAAAATCCCAGAACCCGGGAGAAAGTTCTTTTCCTATATTTAATAAATCAGCGATAGAAGTATTTAAGATATATTCAACAGCAATAGGTTTGAAACTGATCACAAAAGCAGTCATATGGGGAGCGATATATCTTTGTTCCGGATAAGTTTCCAATCCGAGAAGCGTTACATGAAAAGGTTCTGAATCCGACTGTGAGAAGAACAAATCAACTCTTCCGTCAGGAATAATCACAACTTCTTTAGCTTCACCTGAAAGGTTTTGAAACGTTCCCAGATTTTCAACAAAATCAGCGATCTCTTTGTCGGGTTCGATGAAGTTATAATAGAAGTCGTTGTCCATAATTATACCTGCAGAATGTTGCTTTTAAAGAAGAAAATTACAAAATTTGGAATAGACTGACAAAATATTCCTCATTCTACAGAATTAAAGCAAACGCTAAGATTTTAAATACTATTTTTGTTTTGGAGAGATTTCAAAAATAAATGTATCATAGTTCTTATTCTCATGGACAAATCATCACTTAACACTTACTTTCATTCCCTTTTCAGTATCAAAGCTGAAGTGGTTGAAAAGATCACAGAAAAATTTATCCATTTTGAATTAAAAGGCAATACTATTTTGTTGGATAAGGATGCAATAAGTACTAAAACATACTTTCTGGAAAAAGGGTATGTACGTTCCTACATACTGAATGAAGATAATGAGGAAATCACAACAAATATTTATACGGCACCCTGCTTTGTGAATGATTTTCTGTCTTTCTTCAGGCAGCAGCCAACCAAAGAAATATACCAGACGGTAACTGACTGTATTTTCTGGGAGACAGGATTGGAGAATGTACAGGACAATTTTCATAATATTCCTGAATTCAGGGAGTTCAGCCGGCTTCTTTTTGTGCTTAATTACTACAATATTCATGACAGACTGATAGAAATGGCCAGTCAGAAAGCTTTCACAAGATATTTTAACCTGATGAAGAAAGATCCTGATATTTTTCAGCATGTTCCTTTGAAGATAATTGCTTCTTATCTGGGAATCAAAGACAGTTCCCTGAGCCGGATCAGAAGGGATATTCATAAAATTTAATTTCTTTTCATTTGTCAAGTGATATTTCAGAAATCAACCCGGATCTTTGCTAAAAAATAATTTCATGAACAAAAAACATATTGTCGTTGTAGGATTAGGTGGAGTAGGCGGTTACTTTGGTTTTAAAATAAATCAGACCAATGAAACTTCCGGAAAATATACTGTTTCTTTTGTTGCCCGCGGAGAAACCTATAAAAAAGTAAAAGAAAACGGATTGATTCTGCTGTCTCCCGAACATTCCAATACTCAGACATATCCCAATGCTGTTGAAGAGAATATCAGTGATATTCAAAATCCTGATCTCGTGCTGATCTGCGTAAAGGAATATGATCTTGAAAATGTGTGTAAACAACTGCTGCCAGTCATTCATAAAGAAACCATTTTGCTTCCGATGATGAACGGAGCAGATATTTATGACAGAATACGTAAAATAATTCCTGAGCATATGGTTCTACCGACTTGTATCTATGTAGCTTCTCATATTAAGGAAAGAGGAATTGTGGAACATAAAGGAAAAGCCGGGAAAATGATTGTGGGAAGAGATCCTGAGCATTTCTCCACCTCTCTGGAGTGGATTACCGACCTTTTGAGCGAAAGTAAAATTGATTTTGACTTTAAAGACAATTCATTAACAGATATCTGGACGAAATTCATTTTTATCGCCAGTTTCGGACTGGTAACTGCTAAACATAATTCTTCAATAGGAACTGTCTGTACTGATGAACAGCAGAAGAATGAAGCAACTGAAATTATGAAAGAAATTAAGCAGATTGCAGATAAAAAAGAAATCTATCTACAGGATGATATCATTGATAAAACCTTTGAAAAAGCGTCTACATTTCCTTTTGAAACACCTACTTCTTTACAGCTTGATATCAATTCAGGAAAGAAAGAAAACGAACTGGAGCTGTTTGCAGGAGCTGTATTGAAATATGGCTCTGAAACAGGTATTGATACTCCGTTTACTCAGAAGATCTACACTGAGATTAAAGCAAAATAAGTTTTGGCTAAAACCAAAAGAAAAGAAATATAGGAAGGCGGGTTAAAACCCGCCTCTATTGAAAATTAAATATAAAAGATAGAAATTTTTTAAGAATTCCCAGATTCTATTTCATCGTTAAGCATAGTGCAGAGGTCTAATAAAAAATGAATTTATACATTGTGTCGACTTTTAAGCACTGTGCATGAATTTCTGCCGATCCAGTAATACTTCATCCGTTTCCCGATGATCAGGATCATCAATACAACAGTCTACGGGGCATACTGCCTTACACTGAGGTTCCTCATGAAAGCCTTTACATTCCGTACATTTTCCGGATACGATATAATAAACCTCGTCAGACACAGCTTCGTTATAAGTATCGGCATCAGCTTCCGTCCCGTCCGGGAATGTTATATGACCTGAAAGTTTTGTTTTGTCTTTCCAGCGCCAGTCGATGGCTCCTTCATAAATGGCGGAGTTGGGACATTCAGGTTCGCAGGCCCCACAATTGATACAGGCATCCGTTATTTTTATAGCCATATTGTGTTTGTTTAGAGGGTTTTAAAAAGGGATTTCTTCAACATTGAACGGTTCAGAAATCCCTGCTAAACTTAATTACAGCAGTTCAACACTGTTCTTTGAAAATAAGCAGCATAAAGTGTGCTATTTTTTATTTTTAAATCATTAATCTGCAGCAATTTCTGTGAGAAGTCCCTGCATCTGCTTTATAAAAGGTATCACGTGACTAATCTTTTGACTTTATGAATGTTGAAGGATTCAGGCTTTCTATTTTTTTAGTTGTTGCGAGACTGATAAGTTTATCAAACTTACCGGAATAGAGTTCCGAAATCTCAGTTGATTGTTCAGGATCAAATAATGATGATCTCACAATAGGCACACTGAAGGGTAATGGCCATGCTCTTAATGATTTGGCAATAGAATCCATGGTGTTGATTCCCTGCATAGCCTGAAGACCATCTGCCCAGCATACGAGTCCGACCGTTTTATCAGTAAGATAAGGCTCGTACCTGTTGGCGGTCACTTCAAGCCAGTCCAGACAGTTCTTCATCACTCCCGGAATGCTTCCGTGGTAAAGCGGAGCCAGCCAAATGTGCAGCTCAGCATCAGTAAACATCTGGGTCATGCGTTCTACTGCCAGAGGAGTTTTCGTAAGTGTGACATCAAATAGCGGAATACCGGAATCAGCAAGGGTAAAAATATCAGTCTGAATTCCCAGCATTTTCAGACGCTCTGAAAAGTAATTGGAAATCAGTCCGGAAGTAGATTGTGATCTTCTTTCCAGAGATCCGTTGAATATGATTGCTTTCATTTCTTATTGTTTAAAAATTACTTTAGGTAATCCTATCTCACCATACATCAGTGTTTTCACCAAAGGTTTCAGAAGCCCTGCAGCTAATAAATAAAGGGCAGGATCATGATGGGTGCTTGCCCGGACTACTACTTTCTGATTTCTGTAATGTTTCAGGTCTGCATAGATGAGACGGCGTTTCCAGAGATCAAGCAGAACCGTTTCTGCATTGTTTAAATCTACATAAGAAGCATAAGGTGATAGTTTTTCCATGATCAGCATATAGGCCCATGGCGGGATAATCGCATCCGTAGAGCAGATAATTCCTACTGCTTTTTCGTTATAGACAGAAAAATCCACCGCAGCAATTGATTCTTTAAACTCTTTTTCCTTGACAATCATTCCCATGAAGAGATGAGCTTTTATATCCAGTTCCACAATTTCCGTTGTCGGTTTGTAGTCTGAAAGATCAAGAGCAATAATACCTGAAGCTTTTGCTTTATTGATAAAATTTTCCTCAGTCATAGTTTGTTTACTTTCAGTGTTACTTATCTTACTTTTGACAAAGCTTCTTCATATTTTCTTTCCACAGAAGACCAATCCAGAACAGACCAGAAAGAATCCAGATAATCTGCTCTTTTATTCTGATAGTTCAGATAATAAGCATGTTCCCACACGTCTATCCCAAGAATCGGGAAGCCTCTGTTCATCGAAAGAACATCCATCATCGGATTATCCTGATTAGGGGTTGAACTGATGGCCAGAGATCCGTTGAATTTTACAAAAAGCCATACCCATCCGGACCCGAATTGTGACAAACCTGTTTTTTTCATTTCTGCTTTAAGATTTTCAAGACTTCCAAAAGTGGCAATGAGAGCATCATTAAGTGCACCTTCAGGATTAAGTTTTGGTTGAGCCGAAAGAATTTCCCAGAATAAAGAGTGGTTGTAGTGTCCTCCGCCGTTATTTCTTACAGCAGGACTGTATTCACTTATTCTTTGCAGTAAAGAATCAAGATCAGGATTGATTTCATTGGTTTGTGCCAGCGCTGCATTCAGATTATCAACATAAGCCTGGTGATGGCGCTGGTGATGAATTGTCATTGTTTCTTTATCTATAAAAGGTTCCAAAGCATCATAAGCATAAGGTAACTGAGGTAATGTAAATGGGTTCATCGTATTTATTTTTTTGATTATTGTCTGACAAAGGTAAAAATATATTTGAATAAAACAACTTTTAGGTTGTTTTATGGGTTTTGTATTTTTATGATTCAAAAGATTGTTAATGTGTTGTTTGTGTGATTTTTTTGAGGTTATAGAAAATGACTATATTTGTTGTTGAAAAATAAAACAACTTAAATATTGCTAAATGAAGAAGCCGGCTGCTGATCGTATTCTGATGTTTTTAAAGATGAGAGGTGAAGTTACATCACTTCTTATCGCTGAAGAATTGTCAATTACCAAAGAAGGGGCAAGAAAACATTTAATAAATCTTGCTCAGGAAGGATTGATTGAGTCGTTGGTGAAGAGTGAAGGAGTGGGACGTCCCTCTACTTACTATACCCTTACTGAAAAAGGATTGGGCCAGTTTCCAGATACCCATGCAGATGTAACCGTTCAGATTCTGAAATCAGTGAAAAATCTTTTAGGTGAAAATGCCCTGAATTTATTAATCAGTGACCGTGAGAAGAATACTCATGAACGGTATGAAAAAATACTTTCTAAGGCAAAATCTCTGGAACAACGCCTTGAATCCCTTGCGAAAGTACGCAGTGAAGAGGGATATATGGCAGAATGGAAAAAAGAAGGAACAGATTATTTTCTGATCGAAAACCATTGCCCGATATGTGCTGCAGCAACAGAATGTCAAGGATTCTGCCGCGCTGAGCTCTCCAATTTTCAGTCGCTGATCGGGAAAGAATATACGGTTGAGAGAGTAGACCATATTATTTCCGGCGGGCAGCGTTGTGTTTATAAAATCAGCCAGTAATTTAATTTATTATTCAAAAGATGGCTTTAAAAGCAGTAATATTTGACATGGATGGCGTCCTGATAGATTCAGAAAAATTTTGGACCCAGGCAGAGCTTGATGTATTTTCATCCTATGGAGTACAGGTAACGGAAGAGTTGGCGGCGCAAACCAAATACATGACCACTCAGGAAGTGACAGAATTCTGGTATGAAAGATTTCCATGGGAAAACCGGGATGCATCTGATCTGGAAAATAAAGTTGTTTCAAAAGTGATCGACCTGATACAAACCCAGGACTGTACCATGTCTGGTGTACAGGAATTTATCAGACATCTTAAGAATAAAGAATATAAAATAGGATTGGCAACTAATGCGCCTCTGCGTGTGGCACACGTTGTTCTTGAAAAGCTTCAGGTTCGTGATCTGTTTGATACTGTTCATTCATCTGAATTTGAAACCCATGGCAAACCTCATCCTGCTGTATATCTTACCTCTGCAAAAAGCCTTGGTGTCTCTCCTGAATACTGCATTGCTATTGAAGACAGTCACTCAGGATTAAAGGCTGCAAAAGAAGCAGGAATGCAGACCATCGTTTTTACCAATGATGATGAAAGCATTGATTCTGATCTTGCCGACTTTAGAATATTGAACTTTAGCAATACTTTGCTGCCGGTGTTTAGTGAATAAGTTGATAATAGTGAATGGTGAATAGTGAATGGTGAATCCGCTTCGCTGTGAATTTTAATAAGTTCTGTAAAAATTGACGATTGACTGTACAGCAAATTGCCTATTGACGCAAAATATCAATGGTGAATAGTGAATCCGCTTCGCTGTGAATTTTAGTATGTGCTGTAAAAATTGACGATTGACTGCGCAACAAATTGACCATTAACGCAAAATATCAATAGTGAATAGTGAATCCGCTTCGCTGTGAATTTTAATAAGTTCTGTAAAATTGACGATTGAGTGCACAGCAAATTGACCATTAACGCAAAATATCAATAGTGAACAGTGAATCCGCTTCGCTGTGAATTTTAATAAGTTCTGTAAAAATTGACGATTGACTGCGCAGCAAATTGACGATTGACACAACCCCGAACCCCGAACTTCGAATCACGAACCCCGCTCTCAATGCCTCATCAAAATATCCATCAGCAACAGAATAGAGACTAATTTCTTAGACGACTGATATTCCGGATTCAGCTGTTCTCGGATTTCACCCAAAGCTTTGCTTAATTTATTACTTACCGTCTTATTGCTGAGTCCCAATGCTTCTGCGGTTTCATTAACGGACATATTTTTCCGGATTCTCATATCATAGACCTGCTGCTCTGTGGAAGGAAGGCTGGCAACCACTTCATCAATCATTGATAATAAAGAATTGATCTCATTCTCCTCAAGAATTTCAAAATAATCAGTATCTGATATCTCTAATTCATTGGGGATGTCAAACTCGTCAATACTCAGCGTTGGAGGGGCTTTTTTATAACTGTTGTAAAAATCAAGGATACGGTAATGAAGATGGCGGAGAAGATAGCCTTTTGCACTTTCGGAATCGTCAGTTTGTATCGTATCTGTATTCTCAAGAATCTTTACCCATAGGTTCTGAAGAATTTCCTCAGCAATTTCTTTATCCCGGGTCCGTACAAAAACAAAGTTATATAGACTATCCCAGTATCGGTCATACAGCAGCATAAATGCAGGGCGGTCGCCTGATTTTATTTTCTTTAATAATGTATAGTCTGTTGGGCTCATATTGTTGATGCAAAATTACCTAAAGGAAAATTAACTTTTTGTGAACTTTGGGGATGGTAAGATTAAATATTTCTGAAAAACGGGGTCAAAATAGCGGCTTAATGTTGGCTAAATGTGAAAAATGGTGAAAATTATTAACAATTTGCTCATAATATGAATATAACGTTAAGAATGCCCTGGGGAAGTTTTTCATTTTCACTGTCTTATAGATAGAAGTATCTGTGAATACCATGAAAGACTTTATGAAAAATCGTTTAACATATAAAAATATTGAAGCCTTTGTTTTCAGACTGTGGGAAAGGGAAGTTTCTGAAGAACCAATTTCTGAAAAAGAAAAAGAACTTTTAACAAAATGGAGAATCCGGACTGAAAAAGATCTGGATACTGTTTATAGAAAAGAATCCAAAGAAAGGGTATTATCCGGACTGGAACATTATTTTCCTCAAACAGATATTATTTCTATACATTCTGTAAAAAGGTTTAAAACAAACCTGTATAAAATTGCAGCGGTTATTATTCTGCTTTTGTCGCTGGGAAGTATTTTCACTTATACTATGTTCATTAAGCCTGATATTTATCTTGCAACATCGGAAAACCGTATTGTTCATCTCGAAGACGGATCTGTGGTTACACTCTTGCCGGGCGCTGAACTTATCGTTGAGAAATCATTTCCTGCTTCTACCAGAGTGGTGGATTTAAAAGGAGATGCCATCTTCTCCGTAGCCAAGTCAAAAGTACATCCTTTTGTAGTCCGTGCTGACGGTTTCAGTACTAAAGTTTTGGGAACGGTATTTAAAATATCCCAATCAGGGAAGAGAAAAGCAGTTGATCTTTATGAAGGGAAGGTGGCTGTATCTTCTCCGGGAGTTCCGGTTTCTTTCCTTAAACCGAATCAGAAATGGACGAATTTCGGGATTGCACATACTACAGCAGTCATTTCAATAAGTCCGGTGAAAAATTCAGCGAAGAAAGTTTCTTCAATTCTGTCTTTAAGCTTTAATGATGTTCCTTTAAAAGAAGTCGTAACGGTTCTGGAGAGCAGCTATAACACAAAAGTATTGTATCCTAAAGATACGGAAGAAAAGAAAATCACGGCTGACTTTACTGGTGGAACAGTCGGAGAGAATATTGAATCTCTGGCCTTCATCCTCGGATTGGAAGTACAGAAAAAAGAAAACATCTATATCCTGAAAAAATAAAACACTACTCAAAAAAAATAAATAATCATAATCAAGAGAACACTTTAAGTATGAAAAGTTTGAAATGTGGGATTACCATAGCAGCCTTATTTTTTACTGTAGCCGCAGAAGCACAGGAGCTGGTTCAGAAAGTAACATTTTCTGTACCTGCCAACAGACCGTTGATTGAAGTTTTGGAGGAATTTGCCGGAAAAACAGGAATGAGACTCGCTTATTCCAAAGTAGATATTAAAGAGCTGAAGGTAAAAGGGGTAAAATGCGAAAATACTTCTGTTAACAATTGCCTGAAGGATATTACCAATGGCCTTCCTGTAGTATACCGCCTGCATGGTGATCTTATTTCGATAAAATATGAAAATTCTAATATCTCTGTACTGGGAAACGGACGAATTTCCGGTAAAATAGTGGATGAGGTAGGAAATCCCATTACCGGAGCTGAAATTAATATAGCCCAGAAAACCGTAGTCACAGATAATAACGGAGATTTTACAGTAGATATTCCTTCGGGAACTTATAATCTGACAATAAAAGCACCTAAATATAATACGCTGAGAGTTGAAAAACTATCTGTCACCGATAAAGAAACAAGTTCTGTATCATTTGCTCTGAATAAAGCTTCCGATAAAATCACAGATATTAAAGAAGTCGTGATTACCGCAGCCCGTAAAGCAGATACACAGGCGGGACTCCTTGCTCAACAGAAAAAAGCGGCACAGATGAGTGACGGTATTTCGGCAGAACAGATCTCCAAAACACCGGACAGTGATGTAGGAGGAACTTTGAAAAGAGTAACGGGAATTACCACTATCGATAATAAATATGTCGTTGTACGGTCTATGGGAGAACGATGGAATACCGCAGCCATGGATGGAATTAATCTCCCAAGTACAGAAGCCTATAATCAGAATTTCTCATTTGATATCATTCCTACTGCCATGGTGGAAAGTGTAGTCGTGAGCAAATCTGCAACACCGGATATGAATGCCAGCTTTGCAGGAGGTTATGTAGAAGTGAGAACCAAAGATATTCCCAACGAAAATTTTACAACGGTAACCATGGGAACTTCTTATAATGACCAATCGGCATTCAAAGAGTTTCTGACCCGTCAGCGAGGGAAGTATGACTATTTCGGGTATGATGACGGAACAAGAAATTTTCCAAAAGGACTTGAGCCGATGAACTGGACAGATCCCAGATTTTTTGAACAGTCCAGACAGTTTACCAATGACAATTTCAGCACCTATAAGACCAGAGGTGATATGGGATCTAATATACAGCTGGCATTAGGAAGAACTTACGCCCTTAAGAACAATAATAAATGGGGATTTGCCGGAGCATTTGTCATCAGAAACGAACAAAATAAGCTGGAAATCGATCATACGGGAAGAGGAAACTGGCTGGATACCACCGGACCTTATGTTGCTGACTGGCAGACAAAAGGGGTAGCTCCTATACCATTTTATAATTTTAAAAACCAGGGGGCATCTTATAATTACAACTCTACGATGGCGGGGATGCTTAATTTTGGACTTCAGCTGGGGAAGAACAGAATTTCCTTCCGTAATTCATACACCCATATTTTTGATAATACATTAACAAGAGTTACCGGCTGGAATGAATATACTACCGGAAGTTCTATGGCCTCCAATGCAGAATTAGCCTATAATTATTTTTATAACGGAATCATCCCCAATAATGATCCTGCTCAGATCAAGAACTTAGACAGACCTTATACTGATAATACCAATTATCCGATTTTTCAAACCCTTTTGCAGAATAAACTGGAAGGGAACCATAAAATAGGTAATACAGAAGTCAGCTGGTTTGCAGCAAGAACCGGGATAGCCTCTGATACTAAAGATTATACGCAGTATCTTACTCTTTATGATTTTATTGGAAGTGAAATTCTTACCTATCATAAAATCTATAATACCGGAGGAAATTTTTACAGAGGATATATCGCTAATAAAGAAACCGATTACAATTATGGAGCTTCAGTTAAGTGGGATCTGGATACAGGGAATTTTAAAAATACTGTTAAGACAGGATACGCAGGAACATTAAAGAACAATACCAATCAGCAGCAGAAATTCTTCTTAAGGGTAGACGAGAACCGTGATGTTCCGAATAGTGAAAAAAATTACCTGACAATGTACGGTACTCTTTCGGATTGGTTCAATGGATCTCAATATGTTCCGGGAGGTATTGGATGGGAAACCAAAGCATTGTATAAAAATGATAAATATGAAGGAGAAGTGAAGCAACACGCTCTTTATGTGATGTTTGATAACCGTTGGAAAAATAAATTAAGGTTAGTATGGGGACTTCGTGCAGAATATTTTAAGTATGATCTTGTTTCTCAACAATTGGATCCAAGTGATACAAAAAATGTTACCAAAGCACCCATAGAAGATAAACCGTGGCAATGGATGCCTTCTGTGAATTTTACCTATAGTCCTACGAACAAAATCAATCTGAGACTTGCCTATAATAAATCTGTAATTCGACCACAGTTTAATGAAAGAACAGGACTTCCTTATTTTGATCCGATTGCCAATGGCTTGATTTATAATACAGAAATGACCTCTTCTGTCATTAATAATTATGATTTCAAATTTGAATGGTTTCCCGGCTTGGGAGAAATATTTTCTGCAGGGCTTTACTATAAAAATATAGACAGACCCATAGAACGTGAAGGGCATATTTCCAGTGAAGGGAATCTATACCTATATAATGGTAATTCAAAAAATGCAAAACTTGCAGGAGTAGAGGCGGAGGTAAGAAAGAATTTAGGATTTATTGCCGAAGGAACTTTTCTGGAAAAACTTTTCATAAGTGGAAACTTTACCTATAACCATACAAAAGTAATAGCCTTCAAGGATATGTATAAAACAGGGGACAATGATGAAACCTATGAAGTAAAACGTCCGCTGTACGGGCAGACTCCTTATGCCTATAACCTTGGATTGGTTTATGATGGTGACCGTTTGGGGCTGAGCTTTTTATACAATGCAAAGGGTGACCAGTACATTACCGTTGGGTATGCTTACAAAGGGGAAGAAATACAACGCCCTTATGCCGTAGCAGATGCACAGATCTCCTATAAATTTCTCAGGAATAAAAACCTTGAATTAAAATTCAATGCAAGAAACTTATTCAATAGAGTGAAGGAATATTATAATAATTATAATTCCTATGTAATACCACTGGGATTGGGGAGTGCTATCGGAACTGAAAGGGAAGCATGGGGACTTTTACCGGGTGCAACCGACAGGTATGACAAGAATATTGATAAGATCATGTTTAGAGCCTACAGTGGCAGAATGTTTAGCCTGAGTGTGAACTATATGTTTTAAACAAGGTTTAAGATAAGATAAAGAAGACTGAAGAAAGAATGAGAAAATATAATATACTATTAAAACTTGTACAATGAAAAAATTAATTCCAATCGTAATACTATTATTATTCTTTACAGCTTGTCAGCATGATAGATTGGAGGATAAGCAGTCTTCTTTTGAAATAAAGGCTACTTCTTCAGAATACCTTACTGCTTCTTCATTTCCGGTAACCAGTGTAAGTGGTAATATTACAGCCAATACAACCTGGAGTGGAGTCATCGAAATGGACGGAATAATAACAGTAAAAGATGGAGCCACACTGACAATTCTTCCAGGGACATATATTAAAGCAAAACCAAAAGGCACAGCAGTTCCATCAGGAGTTCTGATCATCACAAAAACAGGAAAAATCAATGCCGTAGGAACAGAAAATCAGCCAATTATTTTTACAAGTTATAACTTGTTGGACGGGAATGAAGACACTATTGGAGAGCCAGGTGACTTTGGAGGATTGATCCTGCTGGGTGATGCTTTAACGAATACACCGTCTACAACAACCATTGAGGGACTGTTCGGACCTGATTATTATTATGGCGGGACTAATCAGAATCACAACGGAGGAATTGTGAAATATGTGCGCATTGAATTCGGAGGAACAGATATATTTCCTTATACAATCCATGAAATTAACGGCCTTACTTTAGCTGGAGTGGGCAGTGGTACTACTATTGATCATATTCAGGTATCTTACGGTAAAGACGATTCCTTTGAGTTTTATGGAGGAAACGTAAATGCTTCCAATCTTATTTCTTTTGCACCAGACGATGATAATTTCGATTTTAATAATGGATATACAGGAACCGTTACATGTGCACTTGCTTTGGCAGATTATCATTCTACACATAGTCTTAGTGGGGCAGTTAATGATTCTCACGGTATTGAACTCGATAATAATATTGATGGAACATCTACAGCATTGGTTACACATCCGGTAGTAAATAATCTTACAATAATAGGGCCTTGGAAATCCACTATGGGCGCTATGTACGGAAATGGAATTTACGTCAGAAGAAATGGACGATTAACATTGAATAATGCTGTCATTACGGGATATCCTGTAGGAATTAAAGTAGAAGGCACAGGTTCAATGCTTGCTTCTGCCTCTAATTATAATACGATTCAGGTCCACGGATTTACAATTTCTGTTACAGGTGCTGGTACGTCAGGAATTCCTGTTACAAACTTATCTGCCGGGCTTTCTGCTTCCGGGTGGGGAATGAATCAACCATTTTTTAATGAAGGAGGATGGAATATATCACCAAGAAATTGCGGCAATTTTGAGGGACTTTGGACCAAATATAATTTCTCCATTTTGGAATAAGGAAATGAACCTTATGAGCATGGAAATAGAAATTTAGATTAAAAGATATCTTAATTATAGCAGCGTACAGGTTTCGGTAACCTGATCAAATGACTGGAAAATACTGATGATGCGCACAGCAGTACAGTTCTGAAAAAACCGGACGTTAATGGCTTTTCCCAGGTATTAACGATTTCTATGGGAACTCCCGCAATGCAGTTCCTCCTGCAGAGATGGGATGAACACCAAAAAAACAAATCGAAGGAATAGAGAGGAAGATATTCCTGAATAAAAAACTGATCTGGTATATAAAATAACACGACCGGATTTATTAAAAATTATAACAATGAAAAGACTAACTCTAATTGCAGTGGCAGCATTATCTCTTACAGCTTGTCAAAACGATCAACTGGCGGATTCATCTTCTCCATTCGAAATGAAATCTACTTCTGCTGAGTACCTTACAGCTTCGGCTCTTCCGGTAACCAGCGTAAGTGGTGCTATTACTTCAAATACTACATGGAGTGGTGTAGTTGAATTAGATGGAGTTGTAACTGTAAAAAATGGTGCTACATTAACAATCCAGCCGGGTACATTCATTAAGGCCAAGCCAAGCGCAAACAATACAGCTACAGGAGTTTTGGTAATTGCTAAAACAGGAAAAATCAACGCAGCAGGTACAGAAGCTCAACCAATCATTTTCACCAGCTACAAATTGTTAGACGGAAACGAAGATACAACTGCTGCTCCTGGTGATTTCGGAGGTGTTGTTATATTAGGAGATGCTCCTACAAACACTCCATTCACAAAAACGATTGAAGGATTATCTGGTCCTGATTTCTATTACGGAGGTACCAATGCTTCTCATAATGGAGGAACATTGAAATATGTACGTATCGAGTTTGCAGGATATGATCTTTTGGCTCCTAACTCAGGAAACGAAATTAACGGTCTTACTTTAGGAGGAGTAGGAAACGGAACTACTTTGGATCATATTCAGGTATCTTTCGGGAAAGATGACTCTTTTGAATTCTTCGGTGGTACTGTAAACGCTTCAAACCTTGTTTCTTTCGCTGCGGATGATGATAACTTCGATTTTGATAACGGATATACAGGAACTATTACTTGTGCTCTTGCTTTGGCAGATTACAACTCTACACACAGTCTTAGCGGAGCAAGCCCTGATTCTAACGGTATCGAGCTTGATAACAATGCAGAAGGTTCTTCTACAACATTGTTGACTCACCCGGTTATCAACAACCTTACGATCATTGGTTCTAAGAACTCTACTAAAGGTGCTTTGTATGAAAACGGTATCCACATCAGAAGACACGGTAGATTAACATTAAATAACGCTGTGGTTACAGGTTACCCTGTGGGAATCAAAGTAGAAGGTACAGGTTCTGAACTTTCTTCAGCTTCAGCTTACAGCACGATCCAGATCCACGGATTTACTACTTCAGTTACAGGTACAGGAACAGCAGGAATCCCTGCAGCTAACCTAGCGACTGGTACTCCTGCATCTCTATGGGGTATGAGCCAGCCTTTCTTCAACGAAGGTGGTTGGAATGTATCGCCAAGAAACTGTGGAAACTTCCAGGGACTTTGGACAAAATACAATTTCTCAATTGTAGAATAATAAAAACTTAAAAAAAGCAGGGAACAGCATATGCTGATTCCTTGCTTTTACCTCAAAAACCTTAATAATCAGCATTATGAAAAAAATAATTTTATCATCTGTTTTGTTTTTATCTCACCTGGCTGCAGCACAGACTCTGGTATGGGGAAATTCTTTTGATACTCCTGCTGACCTTCAGGGATGGACTTTCCATGATTTGAACAACAATAGCAACGGATGGGTACAGGGACAGAACATTTATCACAACGGAACTGCTCTAACCTATGGAACTACCGGAGTTCTTCGTCATTCTATCAGTTTGGTTCCAACCGGAAATGCTACTGGATTTGCAACAGAAAATGACTGGATTATTTCTCCTCAGATTGATCTTACAAATACTGCAGGAACCGTTACGCTGGCTGCCTATATCGGGAGACAGAGATCTACTCATACTATTGTTGCCAGAGAGCTTTTTATCTATGTAAGCACACCACAAAAGGAAGTTCCTGCATTATCAGACTTCCAGGCAATGACAGTAGATGCGGATGGAAATGATGTTCAGAGTATATATAAAATACAGGTAGGTGACTCAGCTAATCCTTTTCCGGCTGATCTTACCCAGTTTGTAGAATCCCTTGTAGATCTTTCCGCTTTTGCAGGGAAGAAAATCTATATCGGAATGTGGTCAAACAGAAAAACAAGCGGAAATAATGTCCAGAATATTAATATTGATGAAATCGGAATTTACGCTACTTCATTTTTGGGAACTAAGGATGTAAAAAGAAACAAAATTGTAACACAAATAGCAGAAAATCCGGTAAAAGAATCTCTGCAGCTGCAGCTTAATCCGGCATTGAAAGAAAATATGACGATGGTAACCATTTACAGCGCAGCAGGACAAAAAGTACTTACCGCTCAGTATTCTAAAGCAATCAATACAGCAGGTCTTAAATCTGGAGCTTATATAGCAGAAATTACAGATGGAAAGACTACAGAAAGGTTGAAGTTTATTAAAAAATAACTCTTCTTCCCTTAGAAACTGATTCCAGAAACACCATGAATTTTTAATATAAGATAATGGATAGTATTGATAAAGGCTATCCAGAACATATCCAACTAGTTTTTTTATAATTATATATTGCCCTGCTCCCGGGTAGGGCAATATTTTTAAGTTTTACAATGAAATAATTGACGAAAGATGAACAGAATCTTTGCATTACTACTATTATTTACTGCACTGCTTTCATGCACAGACAACAATACGATGGAGCTGTATGATAAAGTACAGAAACCCGGTGAGGTTAATATCAAAGGATTTTCCAAGCCTGATGTCCTTCAGCTGAGGTTCAATGGAGCACCTGTATCCATTGACGGAAAAACATCCTATACCAATAAAATTGAAACACAACTTCAGTTTGTCCTGGATCAGGGTGAAACCAATAAGCTGTCCGTATATAATAATGAAACAGGAACCGAAATTGCAAAATACAATATTACCTATGACAATATAAATGATTATAAAAACTTATACTTTTTCAATCTTCCGGGGATTTATCTGCAGACTTATGCTGTAAAACCTCAGGTTAATCTTGGAAAAGTAGGGTTTGAATTTATTTTTCCCAATCTTGGCGAATTTTCCGGAACCACACTGAAAGAAGTGAAAGGCGTTCTTAAAAGAGAAAATGGAGTGGTACTGGCAGAATTTGACAACATAGGAAAAGACAATTTTACCGCAATGAAAATCTATAGTTTTTTCAGTTCTACAGCTCCGATATATCTGGAACTGTACAAGCCGGGAACTACAGAACCTTATTCCGGATCTAAAATGATTCAGGTGAAACTGAAACAGCATACAGGCGCCAATATGATTGTTCTTCAGGAAAAAATGGAAAATGGAGAATGGGTGGTAAAAGGAGATATTGATGTCGCAGAATATCTGTAATTGCATATGAAAAACTTTTTAAAACTTCAATGCATTGCGATCGTAGTCTTGTTCATTTCGTGTACGAATAATAATGACGAAAGCGCACCTGTTTTTCCGGAAGGAAGTACAGAATCTGTGAATCTCTGGGTTCAGGACAGTATGAAACGGTATTATTACTGGGCAGATCAGATGCCTGCAAAACCAGATTATCGTCTTCCCGTAAAAGATTTTTTTAAAAGTCTGCTGTCTTCCCAGGACCGGTTTTCTTTCATGGTCAATACTGAAGATTCTTCTACCTATCCACGTTCCATAAGGAATATGTATGGTTTTGATTATACCGTTGCCAAACTTGCCAACAATCAGGTTGTTACAATCGTAAAGCTGGTTCTTCAAAACTCTCCAGCCTTCAATGCAGGACTGGAACGGGGAATGATTATGACCAAAATCAATGGAAAAGTCATCACAGCAGCCAATGCAGAATCAATGGCTTCATCCATTAAAGACCAGACCGTTGTAGACCTTACCGTAGGAAAATGGCAGAACGGAACGGTTACCGATGAAAAAAATATTACCGTTTACTATGGCTTTTCTTTTGAACAGCCCATTTTATCTAAAGTTTTTGAGAAAAACGGTAAAAAAGCAGGATATCTGTATATCTATGATTTCCCGGATGGAATGACACAAACCCTGAATCAGAAGTTTGCAGAATTTAAGGCTGCCGGAGTACAGGAACTGATTCTTGATCTCCGCTATAATTACGGAGGTTCAGTATCATCTGCAGCAGCCCTTTGCTCATTGATTCCTTCAGGGCTGTCATCCGGTTCACCATTCATTATTTTTAAAGGAAATAAAAATGGTGGTGAAGTAAAAAGAACATTTGCCCAGCAGATCGCTTATGATCCCAAAGCTCTTGATTTTAATACTCTACGTGCCAATGCACTGGGATTACAGAAAGTATTTATCCTTACTTCCAACAGTACAGCATCTGCAGCGGAAATTGTCATCAACAACCTGAAGCCGTATATGCAGGTTATTCAAATTGGAGATACAACTTTAGGTAAAGATATGGCCGGATTTGTAGTAGAAGACAAACGGAAACCGAGAAAAATTTCCTGGCAGATTCATCCGGTAATTTATAAAGTATTTAATGCTAACGGAGCCGGAGAATACAGCAATGGAATTTCTCCACAGATTATGGTCAATGAATACGCCGGGTTGCCACTATTACCTTTGGGTGATCCCAATGAAACCTTTATTTCTTCTGCCCTTAACGGAGGTTATTTCAAATCTGCAGGCCAGGAAAAGAACGGAAGCGTTACAATTCTCTATCAGAGTGATGTGCCTCCTGTGATGATGGAAAAATAGAATTCGGATAGAGAAAGAAATGAAGTAAATATTTTTAACCATTAAGAAATTTGAAGAAATAGAGTATAGTTAAGACCAATCATTCTGATTAAGTTAAAGCGAAGTTTGATCTTAATAATCTTAACACCTTAATACAATCTTAATGGTTCAAGAAAAAATTAAAAGATTTATTTAATAATAAAAAAAATAATATCGAATAGTAAAAGGATAAAACCTTTTTTGCCCTTTTACCTATTCAGGAACACCATAAAATCACAAAATCATGCAGGGAATAGAACCGAAACTTCACATGAACCTGACCAGCCGTATTGAATATTACCGTCTGCTGATAGAAGCTGCAGAAGATCCTGAAAGCCAGCCTTCGGATGTGGTTACACAGATTTCAGAACTGGGTCATCTGTATGAAGAATATCTGCTTAATAAAAAGAATCTGGAGAACAGCATCAAAAACTACCGGCAGTATCATAATGATTTACGGAAAAACCTTACCGTAAGGCTTCGGGAGCTCAGAAGAAAAGCAAGGCAGAAATAATACCTGAAACTACTTTATCAGCTGATTTTGCTATGAAATTCATACCTTTATAACATTAAGCTGAAGGATGAAGGAATTATGAATTTTACTCAGGCAGAACTTTCCGGTTATTTACAGATATTTTGGCAGTTTTCATGGCCGCAATGGATGATATTCAGTCTTGTCATTAACAGCTTTCTGTACCTGTTTTCTATAGGTTTATATGTTTTTATTGAAAAGACATGCCGTAAAAGTCAGCTGCAGGAAAAAAATCATCCTGTTACAAGATCCGATTTCTACCTCAGCCTTTTTACCATCATCTGTAACAGCTTCGTCATGTTGCTGGGAGCTTTCTTATGGAAAAACGGATGGATTGTGCTTGGAGAAACTCAATCGGTAGTTGGGATAACAGCAGAAATCATTGCTTTGCTTCTTTTGATGGATCTTCTGATGTATTTCTTTCATTACGGAGCCCACTTGCCTTTGATCTATAAAATTCTGCATAGAAAGCACCACGAGCATGTAAGTACCAATTTTCTGAGCCTTTTTGTCCTCCATCCTTTTGAAACAATAGGGTTTGGATTCATGATGCTCGTTTTACTTATCTGTTATGATTTCTCCATAATTTCTATTTCCATATACCTATTGCTCAATCTTATCTGGGGAACCATAGGACATCTGAACAGGGAATTTTTTCCGGCCTCATTTGACCGTTTATTCGTAGGAACAACAAGATTTCATAATCAGCATCATCTGGACGAAAGCAAAAACTTTGGATTTTATACTTCTATCTGGGACAGGATATTTGGGACCTATAAGTAAGAGAAGGATATTACAATTTTACATGATTCAGCACTTTGCTTAGCAGGTAATTAAAATTTTCCAATTCTTTAGAAGTCAGTATAGAAGCCGTCTGTTTGGTAATGTTTTTGCGGAAAGTTTCTGAATTTTCTATAATAAACCTTCCCTTATCCGTTACTGAAAGATTGTATTTCCTGTGATCTGTTTCCTCCTGTTTCTTAAGGATCAAATCATTGCTGATCAGAAATTTCAGCTGCTTCGAGATGGCTGCCTGGCTGATGTTAAATGCTGCTGAGATTTCCCTTCCTGTGGCTGTTTCTTTTCTTAAAATAAATTCAATGATATTATAATGAGCAGCAGTAACTCCATTGATATTTCCCCGGTTCATATGTGCCAGAATAAAACATTGGAAATTTGTGAATGTGTTAAAAAACTCTTTTTCAATGTGTTTCATGATAAATATACTTAACTTAGTTAATTATTAACAAAGTTAAGCAATTTAAATATGGAAAATATAGAAATTACGAACGCCCGGCAAAATAATCTCAGAAATATTTCCATAAAAATTCCAAAATATAAGATCGTGGTTTTTACGGGAGTATCAGGATCCGGGAAATCTTCATTGGTTTTTGAAACCATTGGAGCTGAGGCTCAGAGACAGATTAATGAGACCCAGAACAGTTTTATCAGAAACCGTCTGCAGCATTATGGCCTGCCTGATGTGGATAAAATTGAAAATCTGAATGTTCCTATCATCATCAATCAGAAGCGGCTAGGAGGAAATGCCAGATCTACGGTGGGAACGGCAGCTGATGTATCTGCTTCCTTAAGGTTGTTATTTTCGAGAATGGGAGAACCTTTTGTAGGATATTCTAACGTTTTTTCCTTTAATCATCCTCAGGGAATGTGTCCGGAATGTGAGGGACTGGGCTTTGTTCAGACTCTGGATGTAAATGCATTAATTGATCGTGAAAAATCCTTACATGAAGGCGCAATCCGGTTTCCCACCTTCCAGCCGGGTGGGTGGCGTTTAACAAGATATACTTTGTCCGGCTATTTTGATAATGATAAAAAGCTGAAAGATTTTACCGAAAAAGAATGGGAAATTTTGCTGTATGCACCGGAACATAAACCCAGGCATCCCAATAAAGAATGGGGAAAAACTGTAAAATATGAAGGAATTGTTCCAAGAATAGAAAAAGCGTTCCTGAAAAAAGATTCTAAAGAAAACATCACAAGAAAAGATGCCCTGAAAAATATTGTGATCACAAAAACCTGCCCGTTATGTGAGGGAAAACGGTTGAATGAAAAAATACTGTCCTGTAAGATCGAAGGTAAAAGTATTGCAGATTGTATGGCTCTTTCTGTGGATGAACTACTTGAGTTCATTACTTCGTTGGATTCAAAGCAATATGAAGTCGTTATCAAAGAACTTTCGGCAAAACTACAGAATATTATGACCATCGGACTGCAGTATCTGACTCTTGACAGGAGTACCAACACCCTTTCCGGAGGAGAATCACAGCGTATAAAAATGGTACGGAGTCTGGGAAACAGTCTGATAGATCTTTTATATATATTTGATGAGCCCAGTATTGGTCTTCATCCAAAAGATCTGCAAAATATTATCACGATCATACAGCAGATCAGGGATAAGGGAAATTCTGTCTTAATTGTAGAGCATGATCCGGACCTGATAAAAATGGCAGATCATATTATTGATATAGGCCCGGGCTCAGGAAGAAACGGGGGAGAAGTGGTCTATGAGGGAACATTTAAAAACTTAAAGACTTCAACCGGCAAAACAGGATCTTATTTTGCAAGGAAACCTTTTATAAAACAAAAATTCAGAAAGCCTGATGGTTATCTGGAAATTAAAAATGCCAACAGGTATAATCTTAACAATGTAACTGTAAATATCCCAACCGGAGTAATGACAGTGGTAACAGGAGTTGCAGGATCTGGCAAAAGTACTCTGATTAACCGTATTCTGCCGGAGCTTTATCCAGATGTGACCATTATTGACCAATCTTTGTTTGCTGCAAGTGCCCGTTCCAATTTGCTTACGTATCTGGGGATATCAGATATTGTGCGTAAGCTTTTTGCACAATCTAATCATGTTTCAGACAAACTGTTCAGCAGAAATAGTGAAGGAGCCTGTAAAAACTGTAAAGGATTGGGAATAGAAAAGATTGATCTTGCTTTTATGGATGATATTGAACAGCCTTGTGAAGTTTGTCGAGGTTCGGGATTTGATACTGATGTGCTGCAATATACATACAGTGGAAAAACGATTGTGGAAGTGATGAATATGACCGTTTCCGAAGCCGTTATTTTCTTTAAAGAAGAACCTGTTCTCAAAAATTTTGATTTGCTGATACAGCTGGGGCTCGATTATCTGATGTTGGGGCAAAGGCTGGACAGCTTTTCCGGAGGTGAAAGACAGCGCCTGAAACTGACAAGAGAGTTGAAAAATACCAATCAGATCATTATTCTTGATGAACCAAGTACAGGTCTGCATCCAAGTGATACCCAAAAACTCCTGACTTTTTTTAATAGTCTTGTAGATCAGAATAATACACTGATTGTCATAGAACACAATCTGGATATTATTTCACAGGCAGACTGGATTATTGATATGGGACCAGGTGCAGGAAAATTTGGCGGGAAAGTATTGTTTGAAGGCACTCCGCCGGAGCTGTTGAAAAACAAAACATCATTCACTGCAGAGTTTCTGAAGAAGCATATTCAGTAAAAGGAATGAAAAATGAAGAGTATTAAGTTGAATTCAACTCATGAGATTGCTTCATCTTTGGTTCGCAATGACAGTGTGGCTCAACTTAATACTCTTAAAACCTTATCAGCCTTTATGATTGAAAGGCTAATTTTTATTTAGCAGATTTCACAGCAGATTTAATGGCTTTCTCAACTATTCTCCAATCATAAAAGTGAAATACTCTGCCATTGCTCATCGCCACGAAAACTCCTTTAGGAAATTTTGGACCTAAATTAACATTCGTTACCTCAGAACCGTCACTTTCCAGTGTAGAAATAGGAATTTCGGCAATTCTTCCTTTGGACTGATCTTCTCTCAGATAAACATTGAAGGTATCATTCTGCTGATTGGAAACCAGAATATATCCTTTTCCTTTAGAAGTAGGGTAGATTGAAATTCCTTCCACATCAGATTTAAAATCACCTTTCCCGAAAACGGATAATTCTTCATTTCCTTTCTCCGGATCTGCATAATATTTGTGAACCCCAAACTGTTCATCAGAATAATAGATGTAGCCCATTTCGTCATCTACAGCAATACTTTCAATCTCTTTCATTCCGCTGTATTTCCCGAATTTACGAACAACTTCTCCTGTAAGGACGCCATTCTTTTCAATCAGTTTATATTGCCAAAGGTAGCCGTCAGCCGGACCTGATTTTCTTCCCACAATGACAAATATTTCTTCTTTCTGCGGATTTTTATAGAGAGAAATTCCCATAGGGCCACGTTCAGATTCTCCGTCAAATACAGAGATTTCTCCGATTTCTTTCAGGTCAGGAAGCGTATATAACTTTACTTTGTTGGTTTCCCTTTCCGTTACGGCAGCAATATCTGTTTTTTTACCATTCAGCATAAAACCATATTCCAGATCAACGTTGTTGGGACGTTTCAATCCCAAAACCTTATTGATGATTTTTCCGTTAAGGTCAAAAGCATATAATCCTCCGTTGGTATCTTTATCAGTTCCGATGATGATACTTTTTGAGGTATCCTGTGGATTGATCCATATGGCGGGATCATCCGTATCATGAACTACTGTTTCTGTAATAACTGTGGGTTTTAATTTTTCTGCTAACTCTTTCTGCCCTGTACAGTTCATCACAAAAGGAAGAACTGAAAGAGCCAGTATATAATGTATGTTTTTCATATGTATTTAAAAATCAAATTTCACCCCCATTGTAAACCTTGGTCTGTAATATTCAGCCTGGGCGGTTCTGCTCTGGATTCCCTGGTAATATCTTAACGGCTGATTGGTCAGATTATTGGCTTCTGCAAAAACTCTGAGCTGGCTTGTAATTTTGTAGGAAGCATTGGCATCAAGGAAAAACTGTTTGTCATAATAACGGTCGTCAAAGGCTTTTCCTCCCAGTTCATCAATATAATGAGACGCATAGTTCATAGAAACTCTGGCTGAAAAACGTTTGTTTTCCCAGGAAAGAGATCCGTTGAACATATGAGGAGCGGCTCCCGGGAATCCTACATCTGTTCTTTCAATGCCTTCTTCATTGGTGATTCCTTTTGCTTTGGATTTGGTGTAAGTATAGTTTACATACACTCCAAGACCCTTCCAGAAAGCTCCAGGGATGAAGTCAAGCTGTCTTTGTAAAGCTACTTCAAAACCATAAATATCTACATTATCACCATTACGCTGCTGGGTAAATTTCCAGTTGCTTTCCCCTGCAGGAATTGGGTTGGATTGTCCTGCAAAATCATTTGCGAAATCATTTGCCGTATAATTTCTTTGGGAATACGTGTAAATAAAGTTATTCAGGTTTTTATAAAAAATACCTCCGGAAAGTATCCCTACAGACTTAAAGTACTTTTCTGCCATAAAATCAAAATTATATGCATAGGTTGCTTTTAAGTTTGGATTTCCGGCAGCTACGATCTCGTCTTCTGAAATAACATTAAGGTAAGGAACCAATGAATAATAATTCGGGCGGGCAAGAGCTGTGGTAAATGCTGCACGAAGCACAAGATCCTGCATCGGAACATATTTAAAGGAAATATTCGGAAGAACATTTGTATATGTATTCGTATTATTGATTTGTCCTACAAGATTCTTTTCATTCATTACATAGTTTCCGGTGTAATCAATATTGGTTGTTTCAATACGTGCTCCAACGATCATGGATAATTGATCATTGAAATCCTGATCCCAACGGATATAACCTGCATAGATCTGCTCTTTCGCATTGTAATTGCTTGAAAGGTATTTCTCAGGCTTTAATTTTCCATTAAACAAAGTTGGATTGAATAAATCCAGCCCTCCAAGGAAAGAAGGGTCAACAAATGTTCCCGGAACATAATTTCCCGGTTGGAAGTTCTGACCGTCAAGATGTATTGTCGGAACAGATAAAAGGCTTCCCATAGTGTTCACAGGCGTAAAAGAATAGAAATCATTTTCTCTTTCTTTTTTCTTCAGACGCATACGGAAACCGGTACGAAGACGCCCTTTCTGGCCATCAATTACAGAAAATGGAAAACGTACATTCACTTTTGCGCCCAATTCTTTTTCCTGTGTAAAGTTATTGGCATCCGAAAGGTCACTCAACTTGTAACTTCCTAAATTATCTGCAGCAAGGAGATTGAACATCGGTTTTTCAGGGTTACTAAGATCGGGAGAGAAATTCATTTTGCTGTTTTCAAACTCAATATAACGCTGATGAGGCTTATCCTCGCTTGCAATGGCATAGTTTACTGACCAGTCCAGATCTACTTTAGAACCTAATAAATGTTCCCCTCTCAATGCATAGTTCTGAACTTTTTGTTTCTCAAGACGGGTGTTGTCATTATTAGCATCACCACCTTTATTTTGTCTTGTGATACTTCCTTTCCAGTCTGTAATCTCTGTTTCATCGGCGTTATAGACCGGTTTTATTTTATATCCTAAAGCCAGCCTGGTTTCTTTATCATTTCTGAAATTATACATGGCAGAAGCATAGATCTTGTTTTTGGAATTGAATTCATAATCCATATTAAGATCAAAACTATGTCTGATACGGTGTTCATTATAATAACGTACACCCATTTTGCTTACATAAACGGTCTGTGCAAGATCATTTGCCTGACTCCACACCGGTTCTATATTATCAGATCCAAAATTGTTGTTGTTATAAGAGAAACTGAATACAGCCCCTAGTTTTTTATCTAAAAATCGGTTTCCATATACAAATCCTGCGGTATAATTTCCTTTTTCACGGATCGGATTGTATCCTCCGGCAACAGTTGCGGAAATCCTTTGTCCGTTCGGGGAAGCCCTGGTAATAAGGTTTACGGAACCTCCGATGGCATCAGCATCCATATCCGGAGTCAAGGTTTTATTCACCTCAATCGTGGAGATCATATCAGAAGGGATCAGGTCCATCTGTACATTACGGTTATCCCCTTCAGCAGAAGGAATTCTGTCCCCATTCAGGGTAACAGAGTTAAGATTGGGAGCTAGTCCTCTGATAATAAGATTTCTGGCCTCTCCCTGATCATTCTGTATGGTAACTCCCGGAACACGTTTCAAAGCATCTCCGATATTGGCATCAGGAAAACGCCCGATCTGGTCAGAAGAAATGACATTGGTAATATTGGCGTTGTTTTTTTGCTTGTTTAAAGCTCTTGCCTGATTTTTTAAAGTAGCTCCAGAGACTACAATTGCAGCAATAGAGTTTTCTTTTTTGTCGAAAATAATATTCTGACGGGTGTTTTTCTCACTTTCAACTGTTACGTTGTATTCATGAACACCATACCCAAGATAATCAATTTTCATAGTATAACTTCCTGGAGGAACATTCAGGAAAACAAAGTTTCCATGCTCATCTGAGGTTGTATAAATATTCCCAGGACTCAAAGAGATTTTAGCTCCAGGCAGGGCAATTTTCGAGTCGTCATTAATGTTTCCGGAAAGAGATCCGGTTTGCGCATAGAAAAAAATAGAGGCACAAAATAAAACAGATGTAAAAATTTTCTTCACTTTTCCTTTTTTAGATAAAAATCACAACAAAATTAAACGACTGTTTGGGGAAAGTGTTGAAGAGAAAATTAAGTGTTTCTTAAGAATTGTTAATATAGGAAGATAAAAGAAAAAGATGTTGTTATTAAAGTTCAGATAAACGGTTTGATGATAAGATAAATCTAGATTCCTACGGAATGACAAACAGGAAGGATACACTAAGAGTATATAATTGATGAAATAACTATTAATACTATACAAATACACGCACACATTGTCATTCCGTAGGAATCCAAATAATGCATTTAATTTTTTGAAATTTGGCCTTTTTAAAATTTCGAAATATTGAGTATCTCCTGCACGATAATTTTAGACTTTTCGATTAATTCATTAGATCTGTAGAGCTGGCTGGTGAGTATCGAGCTTTCAAAAAGAAGGTAAATATGAGCTGCTGCAATATCATTTTGAATATCTTCGTTGAAGGATTCCCTCAGCTTATTTTTATGATATCGGATTATTTTATGAATCTCTTCCTTGTCAGCAGGAATTTCAGATAAAATATTCAGAAAGCTGCATCCTCTGAAGTCTTCTCTTTTATTCATATCAACCAGAAAATCAAACGATTTTAGCATCTTTTCCTGTACTGTTTTTGTTTCTGATGTAAACTGTTCAAGTTCCGAAGCCCAGTAGTCATATCTTTTATTAAGAAACTCAATGCAAAGTTCATCTTTAGATTTGAAATGCTGATAAAAGCTTGCTTTTGAGACTCCTGCATCTTCAATGATCTGATTGATCCCTGTATTGTTGTAGCCTTGTCTATGGAAGAGGACCATAGCGGTGCTTAGTATTCTTTCGCGAGGTCGGGGCATAGTTTAAGATTTCCCACAAATGTAAACAAAATATGAACAGACTTGTGCATTTTTTAGATAAACCCTCTTGCATAATACAGTTGTATAATGAAAAATAACAGTGTAAAAAACCAAACGATATAAGGATGATAACTGAAATTATTCTTCAGAATGTAATGCAGGGCTTTGAAAAGTTTAAAAATACCGATAAGACCAACGATCATAAAAACAAGGAAAGCCATGAAAAAGATATAATCTCTTGTTTCATAATTGGTTACTTTTCCAAGGTGGTCCAGATAAGATTCCACATTAATGGTTTGTCCCAGAAATATGGCAGAGCTGATTAATATGAAAAATGGAGTAGACGTATATACAGTAGTATAAATGAAAGAAAACAGCAGGGTACGGAAAGCAACAGTGTTTACTTTCTCCTTTTTGTACCATAATAAAGCAACACTGAAAATAACGGCTGTAACATTATTCATCAGAAATATAAACAATGCCTTCTCTACCATGCTCAATCCCTTGATCTTTGAAATAATATTGTGTTCACCACCGTAATCCATCAGAAGTACAGAAATGATGACAGACGTATAAACAGATAGTTTGATAGGGGAGAGATGGTCCTGAAAACGTTCAGTTTCTTCCTTTTCCATCTCATGTACAGAAAGATCATAGCATCGGCGGGGATCCTGAAATAATTTGAAAATGGTTACCGGAACCAGCAATATTTCAATAATAATCTGCAGACACAGCTTCTCAAAACTATCGATTAACTTTTCAAACATATACATGGAGATTAGGGAACGTACTATGCAATTTAATTAAATTTTGCACGATATCTTAAAAAATTAAAGTCTCTAAACAAAAAAAGAGGATAGTTGTAATAAACCATCCTCTTTTATCAGTATAAAATTCTTCCTGTTATTTAGGAAGTCCTCTTTTTAATGCATTGTTCGCTATCTCTACCGCTTTTCTTTCTTTCCAGTCCATATACCTTTTTTTGTATCGTCCTTTCATGAAATTATCAAAATTACGCTGAACAGCAAGATTCCAAAGAGAATGTGCTTTTACAGCCCAGCTTTTGTCCCATGCACGCAGGGAAATAGAGAAAGACCCATCCAGATATTTCATCCAGTGCCACCATCCTGTAGGCATGAATAAGGTATCTCCGTGTTCCAGGAAACATTCAATTCCTTCAATACCATCCAGTGCCGGAAATTTTTCAAAATCAGGATTGGCAATATCATAATCCTCCAGTGCATAAGTAGCATATGGAAGTTTGTAAAGTCTCGATTTCCATTTGTATTCAAACAAAAGAACATGTTTTCTTCCATTGAAGTGGGTGTGGAAAATATGAGGCATGTCTATATCATAGTGAAGGAAGGTCACAGAACCTTTACCTCCGAAAAACATACTCGGATATTTATCTAAAAATCCACCCATCAGATTCTTTGGCGGAACATAGTCGTCCAACAGTTTTGGTGCAAATTTTATAGGATCAAAGAAAAAGATTCTCAGATCAGTAGGTTCCCTTTGAATAAGGTCAACATAGTCACGAAAAGGCATTTTCGTAGTCGGAGTATTGATAGGAGCGGCGGGATCTGCTTTGGAACTGTCGTAAAGGGGAACTTCAACGTCGCCAACCACTTCTTTCATATATTCCATTGTCCACTTTTGGTAGGCAGGCCATTTTCTAGCCATATTTCTGATTACCACTGGCTTACATGGCTTTAGATATTTTTCACGGAAATCTTCTTGTGAAATATCATCTACAATATCAATTGGTTTAAGGATTATTCCCATTCGTTCAAATTATTAAGCTAAAGTATTAAATATTTACGACAATAAAATAGAAAGAAATAAAATTATTTGGAATTAATATAAATAAATGATAAAATACATATTCCGGTTTAATTTTTTAGAGTTATTGTGACAGATTTTTAACTTTTATAGCTCTAAAATATCCTGTGTTG
>Ga0070682_100000064_pt1 | contig 100988 bp, 89 predicted proteins | sample KBSC63LmetaG_FD_64668 | JGI IMG/M metagenome (GOLD analysis project Ga0070682, IMG submission 64668) | Corn rhizosphere microbial communities from Kellogg Biological Station, Michigan, USA - KBS C6-3L metaG | ecosystem: Host-associated > Plants > Roots > Rhizosphere | place: USA: Michigan...
AATAGGAATAAGCGGTTTTGGAACTGTCAGTGTATGTGGACGTAATCTGGAACCACGTCCAGCCATTGGGACAATAATTTTCATAAATTATATGTATAAAAGATGTTTTATTAGTTGTTTTTAATATTTAGGTTAAAGATAATAATTAAAACCTTTGAGGAGTTATGATTTATATCTTTTTAAATAATTGTTTAAATTAACAATAGGTTTGTTTACAAGCAAAATAAAGACCAAAGTTTAATTCTTCCTGATTCTCGATAAAATCAGGTTTTTTTCGGAATAAATCAAAATTCCGGTAAAGATCAAAAAGAGTAAATTACTTGTTAGAATATTATAGTTGAGATACTTTACAATGATGAAGCTGAAAACACCAAGCAGTAGCAGAAAGAAAGACATTTTCTTCATTCTGTAAGGAATAGGATAGTATTTCTGGCCCAGCAGATAGGATACAACCATCATAATAACATAGGCACCGAATGTAGCCCACGCAGAACCGATCATACTGTGATAATAAGTTAAGGCTAAAAGATTAAGGCCAATATTTATTCCTGCTCCGAGCCACGAAATCACAGTTCCTACACTGGTTCTGTCCGTGACTTTATACCAGGTGGAAAAGTTATAATATATTCCGAAGCAGAGATTGGCAATAACAATGATCGGGATAATGTCTATAGCGATCCAATAAGATGTGTTGGGAATAAAAACCTCTTTCAGCCAGGATATATTGGCAATAATTCCTAATGCTACGGCACAGGCAAAAAAGGAAAAATATTCTGCTACTTTAGCATATGTCTTTTTAGCATCACCTTTGTCCATTTGTTTAAAAAAGAAAGGCTCAATACCCATCCGGTATGCCGTGACAAACAAGGTCATCAGTACGGCCAGTTTATAGCAGCCGCCATAAGCGCCGGCTTCTTCATCTGAAATATGATTTCTCTGAATGGATTTATCAAAGTTTTCATTGACCATAAAGGCCAGACCAGCCAGCATAAGCGGAAAAGAATATTTGATCATACGCCCGAACAAAGAGGTCACAAACTGAAATCTTACTTTTAATATAATAGGAAGGAGTAATAAAACTCCTAAAGCACTTCCCGCCAGATTACTGAAGAACGGATAATCCACATTTTGGTCCAAACCAAAACTTTTGGATATATTCTCCGGGATCCAGAAGAATAATGCCGCCGTAAAAACAGCCTGAAATATGGCCTGAACAACTCTTACAGCAGAATATTTGATAGGCTTATTATGAAAACGCAGCCAGGCAAACGGAATCACGAGTAAATTATCAAAAAACGCAATCAAAGCAAACCACCTGATATATTCAGGATTATCATGATAACCTAAATAATCTGCAATAGGCTGATTGAGCAAATAGCATAAGGCAAGAAAAACCGTGGACGTTGAAAACAAAAACCAGAATGAAGTATTGAAAGTTCTTTTTTCATTATCCTCTTCCGCTGAAAAACGGAAATACGCTGTTTCAAAACCGAAAGAAAGAATGATATTAACAAAAGAAATCCACGCATACAGCTGGGTGAAAATCGCAAAACCTTCATTGGGAATTTTATAGATCAAAAGTGGATTCAGGATGAATAAAATAATTCTGGGTGCTATAGCCCCCGCTCCATAGATGATTGTCTGCCCTAATAGTTTCTTATACAAAGTCGAAATTTTTTACAAATGTAAAACTTTAAGTATTCGTTTGGTGATTTTGGGGTGAATTAAAACATAAAATCTTAATTTTACGGGGAAATAAATTGAAATGAAAGTTCTTATAAAAAATGTAAATATCGTCAACGAAGGAAAAGTCTTTGAAAGCGATATCCTAATAGAAAATGACTTAATCTCCAGGATAGCAGCTGATATTTCTGAAGAAGCAGATCAGGTTATTGACGGTTCAGGAAAGTATCTTCTTCCGGGGGTGATTGATGATCAGGTACATTTCCGTGATCCTGGACTTACGCATAAAGGAGATATTGAAAGTGAATCAAGAGCTGCTATTGCCGGTGGAGTAACCAGCTTTATCGATCAGCCTAATACGGTACCAAATGCTGTTACTCAGGAACTGTTAGCAGATAAATATGAGATAGCTTCCCAAAAAGCGTATGCCAACTATGGTTTTATGATGGGAGGAACGAATGATAATCTGGAGGAGGTTTTAAAAACAAATCCAAGAAATGTTCCCGGAATCAAATTATTCTTAGGTTCATCTACAGGAAATATGCTGGTGGATAATCCGGAGACTTTGGAAAATATTTTCAGCAATACCCAAATGCTGATTGCTGTGCACTGTGAAGATGAAGCTACCATCAGAGCCAATACTCAAAAATATATGGATGAATATGGGGATGATATTCCTGTAAAATTCCATCATTTGATCAGAAGTGAGGAAGCATGTTATATTTCTTCTTCCAAAGCTATTGAACTTGCCGAAAAAACAGGAGCCAGACTTCACGTTTTCCACCTTTCGACAGCAAAGGAAATGGAACTTTTCAGAAATGATATTCCTTTAAAAGATAAAAAGATCACTGCTGAGGTGTGTGTACACCACCTGACTTTTACTAATGAGGATTATGAAACAAAAGGCGGACTTATCAAATGGAACCCGGCTGTTAAAACTCAAAAGGATAAAGATGCCCTTTGGGAAGCATTGCTGGATGACAGAATTGATGTTATCGCTACAGACCATGCTCCACATACTGCAGAAGAAAAGAATAATGTGTATACAAAATGTCCTTCAGGAGCTCCTTTGGTACAACATTCATTAGTTGTGATGCTTGAAAACTATAAAAACGGTAAAATCTCCCTTGAGAAAATCGTTGAAAAAATGTCTCACAATCCTGCTATCCTTTTCAAAGTTGAAAAAAGAGGTTTCGTGAGAGAAGGTTATAAAGCAGATCTGGTTTTAGTTGATTTAAATGAAAACTGGATGGTTTCCAAAGATAATTTACTGTACAAATGCGGCTGGAGTCCCTTAGAAGGAATGAATTTCCATTCTAAAGTTACCCATACATTTGTTAATGGACATCTGGTGTATGATAACGGTACAATTACAGAGGAAAAGTTTGGAGAGAGATTGCTTTTTGAAGCTAGAGATTAATAAGATATAATCTAAGAATATAGTCTCAGATTAACCAGAGATTGTCAAGATAATTCAATAGGAGCGGGCTTTAGCCTGCTCTTTTATTTTAAATCATCCATTGGCTTTAGCTAAAACTTATTAAGTTCGCAGATTATACAGATTGGCGAACGATTGAGCTAAGTCCTTTTTGAACTTTTTTAGATTTCCAGATAATTAAAATTTATGTAGTTTCGCGCAGAAAAAAAATTACAATATCTATGTATAAATTCTTTTTGATTTTATTTTTATCAGTTTCATTACAGCTTAGTTCACAAATCAACACACAGTTGCTTTCAAATTCATCCTGGACAAGTGTAAAATCCAGCATGTTGGATGGAAGCAGGGATTTGTTCCAAAAACCATCCAGTTTTTTAGTATGGAAAATTAATGGGAATAACCTTTGTGAATATATTGATCCTTGGTATTCGGAGAGGAAAAGTTGTGTGAATGTTAAGATCGAAAAAAATGCAATAAGAGTAGCTGATAAACCAATTTATGAAATTGAAAAGTTGACATCCGATTCATTAATTGTTATAGAAAAACCAGAAGGTGTTACTTTTCCTGATAAAATAAGAAAGAGGTGGTTTGTAAAAACCTCTGAGGTTTTAAAAGATTTTACGGATAAGGCAACTGGTGATTCGATTATAATTACTTCCCGAAATGCAATGCCATCATTGAAAAGAGGAATAAATTTTGAGCTTCTTGAAAGTTATTCAAAAAAGAAATATACTCTGAATTTTGAGACAGTAGGAGAAATCAGAATTTTCCCTAAAAAACAAAAGGTTGAAGTAACAGTTGACTCTAAAAAGCAGAATAAAGATAATCAGGTAGCTATTGAATTTTTCAAATCTACGCTGGAAAAAGATTATAAAGTATGGGATCTGACAGGCTTTGAGAGCTTTGAAAAAATTATTATTCCATACTATCTCAAGGTTAAATTAGAAGATGGTGATGCCGGTAGTATTGCTTTTTTTGGTAAAGTTTCTTTTGAAAAAGATGAAAAAACTGTAGTGAGAGTAAAAGATAAGTTTGTGTCTGCAGAAAATTTTAATAAGGGTTTAAAAGCAATCAACAGTCAAAAATTTGATAATGCAGTTTACTTTTTCAATAAGGCTCATGAAGATGATAATACAAATACGGAAGCGTTGTATAATGTAGCCTCAATTTCAATAGCTCAAAATAAAACAGACGTTGCATGTACTGTATTAAAAAAATTAAAAGATCTGGATCAAAAGGAAGGGATCAAACTATACAACGAAAAATGTTCAGGAAAATAATCAATAGGAGCGGGCTAAAGCCCGCTCTCTTATTTTATATACCTCCATTGGCTTTAGCCAAAATTTATTATTTTAATCTTTCACCTTTTTATTTCTTTGCTTTACTTCCCATATAAAATGTCAGCTTCCCTCCATTCATAATCTCAGAATGTTTTAATATAAAATTCTTGAGCTCTTTTCCATTCAGAAGAACTTTCTGAACATACACATTTTTCGGACTTTGATTAATAGCTTCAATTTCAAACGTTTTTCCGTTTTCCAGATTCAGTACAGCGTTATCAATCGCAGGGCTTCCTATAGAGTAATCTTCCGATCCTGGAGCTACAGGATAAAATCCTAATTTGCTTAAGATATACCAGGCACTCATTTGCCCTGCATCATCATTTCCTCCCAGTCCGTCTGGTGTTGCTTTATACTGCATTTCAAGAATACGGCGGATTTGTGCCTGTGCTTTCCATGGCTGTCCTGCCCAGTTATAAAAATAAACAACATGGTGAGCAGGTTCATTTCCGTGAACATATCCTCCAATAATTCCTTCGCGGGTAATATCTTCAGTATCTGCAAAAAATTCATCAGGTAAATGCATTGTGAACAATTCGTCAAGTTTTGAGGCAAATTTTTTCTTTCCACCCATCATGTTGATCAGTTCATCAGGATTTTGCGGAACAAAGAAGCTATAGTTCCATGAATTTCCTTCAATAAATCCTTGTCCATGGGTGCTTAAGACATCAAAATCTTTTTTAAAACTTCTATCTGCCAGACGTGGACGCATAAATCCGATGGTTTTGTCAAAATTATTTTTCCAGTTTTCAGACCGCTTGATAAACTGATTGTAAATTTCTGTTTTGTTCAAATGTTTTGCCAGCTGAGCAATTGCCCAGTCATCATAGGCATATTCCAGTGTATTGGAAACTGAGGTTCCGCTTTTCTCAGCCGGAATATATCCAAGATCGATATATTGTCCGATGCCTTCGTAATTTCTTTTGTTAGCCGTTTCTATACATGCTTTTAATGCTTCTTCGGGATCACCTTCATAATTTCCTTTAATAATAGCATCTGCAACAACGCTTACACTGTGATAGCCGCTCATACACCAGTTGTCGTTGGCATAATGAGACCAGATAGGCAGCATTTTCATAGAAAACTGATTATAATGAGCCATCATGGATTTTACCATATCGCCATTTCGTTTAGGCTGAATGATATTAAAGAATGGATGAAGTGTACGGTAAGTATCCCATAAAGAGAAGGTAGTGTAATTGGTAAATCCTTCTGCCTTGTGAACATTTTGGTCTAATCCTTTATATTCTCCATTCACATCCATGTAAGTAGTAGGATTGATGAAGGTATGGTACATTGCGGTATAAAAATTTGTCTTCTCGGTATCGGAACCTTTGATGACAATTTTGTTCAGTTCTTTATTCCAGTTGTTTTGTGCTTGAGTTTTAGCTTGGTCAAAATCCATACCTCCTGCTTCTTTTTCGAGGTTTTCCAAAGCATTGGTCTGGCTTACGGGAGAAATAGCAAGTTTTACTTCAATTGCTTCATTTTCATTGGTATCAAAATCAAAAAACATTTTCAGGTTCTTTCCAGCAATCTCAGGGAAATTCTGATTCTGGTCAAATTTTCTCCAGAAGCCTTTGTAAACCTGCTTTTCATCATAATTTTTCTGCCCGTAAGATTTAAAAGGCTTTGAAAACTTCATCGCAAAATAAACCGTTCTTGTTCTTGCCCAGCCATTGGTCTGGCGATAGCCTGTGATGGTATTTCCGTTTTCTACGCGAACATATGTCCATACATTTTTCCCGTCATAATTGTAAATGCCAGCCATCAGGTCTAAAATAATATGTGACTGGTCTGATTTTGGGAAAGTATAACGGTGGATACCCACTCTTGAAGTTGCTGTAAGCTCTGCCAGGATATTATGATCGTCCAGTTTTACTTTGTAGTATCCTGCTTCTGCTGTTTCGTTTTGATGAGAAAACCTGCTTCTGTAACCGCTTTCAGGGTTGGTTGCTGTTCCAGGATTCAATTGAAGTTTTCCTACAGTAGGCATAATCAGAAAATCTCCGAGATCAGAATGTCCCGTTCCACTGAAGTGAGTAGAACTGAAACCTACAATGGTTTTATCTTCATAGCGGTAGCCGGCGCAGTATTTATAAACCTCTCCATTGTATTTTCCGTTAAGTTCATAAGAAATAGTATCTGTTTCAGGGCTTAGCTGTACTGCACCAAAGGGAACCGTAGCTCCAGGATAAGTATGGCCCATCTTTTCAGTACCGATCAGCGGGTTGACATATTGTATTAATTTTTCAAATTTTTGAGCATGAAAGTTTGCACTTAAAAATACCAGAGAAAGAAAAACAATAGGTTTGTGATTTTTCATTAATGACAATTTTTCAAAGTTTAAAATTAATTAAAATCATCATTTGCTGTTGTGTTTTTAGATAAGGTTGAATACTATTTTATTCTTTTTCAGAAAAGCGAAAGCCTATTCCGTGCAGGTTTTCTATTAAAACATTCCGCTCTTCGGCAAGTACCTTTCGCAATCGGGAAATAAATACGTCAAGACTTCGTCCCATAAAGTAGTCATCATCGCCCCAGATTGCTTTTAAAATGTCCTGTCTTTTTACAACCAGGTTCTTGTGACAGATAAAATAGAAAAGCAGATCAGATTCTCTCTGGGTAAGAGTAATGCTGTTTTCCAGGCCTTGCAGCGTATAATTTTTAGGATCAAAATCATACTTCCCAACCTTATATTTTTGAGGAGATGTGTCTGTTTTTTTAGTACGTTTCAGGAATACTTCAATTTTCAACATCAATTCCTCAATACTGAAGGGTTTTACCAAATAATCATCGGCACCTATTTTAAGCCCTTTAATTCTGTCTTCTTTTAAAGCTTTTGCGGAAATGAAAATAATAGGAATCTCAGAATTTTTACTGCGAATATGTTCGGCTACTTCAAATCCGTTCATGCCAGGCATCATAATATCCAGCAGGCAGATGTCAAAATTTTGACTGTTAAATGCTTCCAATGCAGATTCGCCATCAGAATAGCAACTGATATCATAATAACTTTCAAGACTATCCTCAACCAGGAAAGCTATTGTTTTGTCATCTTCGGCATATAAAATTTTAGATTTCGCCATACTTACACATGATTATTTGAAAACGGGAAAAATAAAGTAGTCGTAATTCCTTTATCTTCATTATTCTCCACAGAAATTTTCCAGTGATGCTGCTGAACTACTTTTTTTACATAAAATAATCCCAGCCCAAAACCATTCACTTCTTCACTTCTTTTGGTATGTACCCTGTAAAACTTTTCAAAAATATGAGGAATATTTTTAGCAGGGATACCCATTCCGTTGTCTTTAAACTTTAAATATAAGCCTTTTGAATCTTTATCAGCTGAAATTTTAATCACAGGTTTTGTTTCACAATATTTAATGGAATTATCCAACAGGTTGTAAATGATATTCGTAAAGTGAAATTCATCAGCCATCACTGAAGTACTGTTTTCAATATCAATCTCGATGCTGAGGTCTTTATTTTTGTGCTCTATACTGTCTGCAATTTCCTGCATAAAAGGAAGTAACAGTATTTTCTGAGGCTTTAATGACAATCCTGCAGCATCATTTTTAGCAATATTCAGTATTTTCTCAATGTGATTGTTGAGCTTATGACTTTGATTGATGATAATAGAAGTATACGTCTGCAGTTTGGTATTATCCTGTACCAGATCTTGTTTATTAAGAGCTTCTGAGGCCAAAAGTATAGAAGATAAAGGCGTTTTAAACTCGTGAGTCATATTATTGATAAAATCACGCTGCAATTCCGAAAATTTCTTTTGCTGAATAATGGTGTAAATAGAATACACATACACCAGAAGAATGATGATCAGGGCAAATGTAAGAAGATACCAGAATCTCAATGAGCTGATCAGGTAAGTTGTTTTATCCGGAAAACGTATAGAGAAATAATAGATCAGATTTTTGTGCTTCGGGAAATTGATCACTTTATTACTGGGACTTTCCTGATGCGAAGTCATATACTTTCCGTACACCATTTTATCACTGTGGCAGTTGTATAATGCATATACATAATCTGTATTGATCTGGAAGCGGGTAAATTCTGTTTTCAGGTAGTATTCCAGAACTACAGGATGGAATTCATTATTAATATTAACCACATAATAATCATTGGCAATATTTTGTACAGGATTTTCAGTATAGGACGTTTTTCCTCCGGAGAGCTTTTCCGCAACTTCCATTAAAGCAATATTTACCTTCTGATTAAATTTTTTATCTTCAAGATTATAAGCCTGCCGGGTCCACATCAGCTGAGCTATTAAAATTCCGATAATAGCTACGAATCCCAGTGTTATTATAATATTGAGTTTTTTTATTTTCATTTCCTGAAACAATATTATCCAAAATTATCTATTTATCTTTTATTATTAACAACTCATTAACAAATGTTTGACAGCGGTTAACAAGTTGTAATCACGGTCTGTTTTACATTTGCTATATCGAAAGAAAATAATCAGTTTCTAACTATTAAAATTTATACTCATGAAAAAATTAAAAATTACTGCTCTTTTGGCTGTTTTAGCATTCTCTCCTTTCTATGCGAATGTTCTTACTGCAGATGCTCCATCTATTGTGAAAATGGTTGCAGATGCTATTAAATGGAAATCAGAATCTATAGATGTAGGAAATATTCCTCAGGGAAAACCAAAATTGATCAGATTTGAATTTACGAATACAAGTTCAAAACCCATCATTATTCAGAATGTAGCACCTTCTTGCGGATGTACTACAGCTGATTATACAAAAACGCCTATCCAGCCAGGAAAAAAAGGATTTGTAGAAGCTAGCTACAACGCAGCGGCAGCAGGTCCGTTCATGAAGACTGTAAACGTTACTACAAGTGACAGCAAAACTCCTAAGACGCTTTCTTTCAAAGGAGTAGTAGCTTCTTAATACATCGTTTTAACAAATAAAAAATAGCCTGGTAATTATTATCAGGCTATTTTCTTTTCAAATATTTGATTTGTTTTTACAATAATCTAAAGAATAATTATTTGTAGCATTATTTATCGGGTTATTTTAAAGGATTGCATTTCAATATTTATTATTTTTAAGAAAAAATAATTTATGAGTCTATATATACAACCAATGCTGCGCGAAGGTGCACTGAAAGATAAAGTAGCAATTGTAACAGGAGGCGGAAGCGGGCTTGGAAAAGCGATGACGAAATACTTTCTTGAACTGGGCGCTAAAGTAGTGATTACTTCCAGAAATCTGGAGAAGCTACAGGCAACAGCTAAGGAACTGGAAGATGAAACAGGTGGTAAAGTACTTTGTGTAGCTTGTGATGTAAGAAACTGGGATGAGGTGGAAGCCCTGAAAGAAGCTACCCTGAAAGAATTCGGAAAGATTGATATTTTATTGAATAATGCTGCGGGTAACTTTATTTCTCCAACAGAGAAACTGACTCATTCTGCTTTTGATTCTATTCTGGATATCGTTTTGAAAGGAACAAAAAACTGTACACTTTCTGTTGGAAAGCACTGGATAGATTCTAAAACTCCGGGAACTGTATTAAATATTGTAACAACATACGCATGGACAGGTTCTGCTTATGTAGTACCATCAGCCTGTGCAAAAGCGGGAGTTCTGGCAATGACCCGATCACTGGCTGTAGAATGGGCAAAATATGGAATCCGTTTCAATGCGATTGCTCCGGGACCTTTTCCTACAAAAGGAGCCTGGGACAGACTTCTTCCGGGGGATCTTCAGGAAAAATTTGATATGAAGAAAAAAGTTCCGTTGAGAAGAGTAGGAGAACATCAGGAGCTTGCCAATCTTGCGGCTTATCTGGTTTCTGATTATTCAGCTTATATGAATGGTGAAGTTGTAACCATTGATGGCGGAGAATGGCTTCAGGGCGCCGGAGAATTTAATATGCTTGAAGCAATCCCGAGTGAAATGTGGGATGCTTTGGAAGCCATGATTAAAGCAAAAAAATCAAATTAATTAAACTTATATTAAAAAAGCTCCCGGATGTGTAACAAATCCGGGAGTTTTTTTTACCTATACAGTAAATAATATTTTTCAAATGAATTTTAAACTTCCAACTCTTGTTTCCACCGTTGCAGTGTTGCTGTTTTCAGGCTCTGCATACGCACAGGAAAAACCGAAATATGATTATGTAGAAGCATTCAAACCGTTTTTCTATCCGCAGACAGGTACGGCAACCCGTTCTGCAAGCGGACAACCGGGACATGCGTATTGGCAGAATTCAGCAGATTATAAGTTAAATGTCAGCCTGAATGAAGATAAAAAAGAGATTACAGGTACTGCGGAAATTACTTATACCAACAACAGCCCGGATAAACTAGGTTTTCTGTGGCTGCAGCTGGATCAGAACCTCTTTGCAAAAGATTCCAGAGGAAATGGAGTAGTTCCGCTTTCGGGAAGCAGAAACGGAGCGCATGGCGAAGAATTTAATGGCGGGTATAAGATTAAATCAGTAAAGCTTGACGGAAAAAGCGAGGTGAAATATACCATTACCGATACAAGAATGCAGATTGATCTTCCACAGGAACTCAAAGCTAATGGAGGGGTTGCCAAAATAGAAATTGAATATTCTTTTGTTTCTCCTGACTACGGTTCAGACAGAATGGGAATTCAGGATACTAAAAATGGCAAAATTTTTACCATCGCACAATGGTATCCAAGAATGTGTGTGTATGATGATGTTTTGGGATGGAATACTCTTCCGTACATTGGAGCTTCAGAGTTTTATTTGGAATATGGGGATATTACAGCCAATATTACAGTTCCGGCCAATCATTATGTCGTAGCATCCGGAGAACTTCTGAATGAAAAGGAAGTCTATAGCAAAGAAGAAATCAACAGATGGAATCAGGCAAGAAACAGTGATAAAACGGTGATGATTCGTCCTGAGTCTGAGATTGGTGAAAATAAAATTTCCGGAACAAAAACCTGGAAATTCAAAATTAAACAAACAAGAGATTTTGCGTGGGCATCATCAGCTGGATTTATTTTAGATGCAGCAAAAATCAATCTTCCTAGTGGAAAGAAATCTTTGGCTATTTCAGCTTATCCGGCAGAAAGTGCAGGTGAGAAAGCCTGGGGAAGGTCTACAGAATATACAAAAGCAGCTATAGAACATTATTCAAAAAAATGGTATGAATACACGTATCCTGCAGCAACCAATGTAGCAGGAAACGAAGGCGGAATGGAATACCCGGGAATTGTATTCTGTCATATGGATTCCAAAGGAGAAGATCTTTGGGGTGTTACAGATCATGAATTCGGGCACAACTGGTTTCCTATGATCGTTGGATCTAATGAAAGACTGTTCGCCTGGATGGATGAAGGATTCAATACATTTATAAACGGACTTTCCACCGAAGCTTTCAATAAAGGAGAATATTATCGTAAACCGAATCTGGCAAGATCAGGAACTTATCTGCTGACCGACAGTCTGGAACCTGTAATGGTAGGACCGGATAATATGAAAGAAAGAAACATTGGAGCGTTGGCTTACTTTAAACCAGGAACAGGATTAGAGGTTTTAAGAGAAACGATCCTCGGACCTGAAAAATTTGACAAAGCATTCAGAACCTATATAGACCGTTGGGCATTCAAGCATCCTACACCATGGGATTTCTTCCACACGATGGAGAACGTTTCCGGAGAAGAGCTGAACTGGTTCTGGAGAGGATGGTTCTTTAATAAATGGAAAATTGATCAGGCTGTTAAAAATGTAAAATACATTAACGGAGATTTTAAAAACGGAGTTCAGATTACTGTTGAAAATCTTGGTCAGCTGCCAATGCCTACCACCGTACAGCTGAAATTCAAAGACGGAACAGCGCAAACAGTGAAAATTCCTGTTGAAGTTTGGAAAAGAAATACAGAATGGACATTCAAAGTAGATTCTAACAAGGAAGTAGATGAGGTGAAGCTGGATCCGAATTCGGTAGTTCCTGATATCAATCTGGAAAACAATAGCAAAAAACCAGAATAGAAATTCTGCTGTATATATCAGCAAAATATACCTGTTACAAAAGCCTGAGCTTACAATCGTAAGTTCAGGCTTTTTGTTTTAGGGTGTTTTTCCCGGGTAAGTAAAGGTGTTTCCCTACAATCTTTTGGGCATCAGTGATCTACTTTTGTCTCACCATATTAATCAAAAACAAAACAACATGGAAACATTAAAATCAGTGCTTGAAGCAAGCCACGCCAAAAAAACAAAAAATGAGTTAATCGACCTTTTATCAGGAGTTGAAAAAGTACTTACTCCTGCAGTCTATGAAAAAGTATCAGGAATTGAGACTTCAGAATTGAGTGCATTGACGAACAAAGAATTATTGGGTATTGTAGAAGACTTCAAAAAGAACTACGATGCAAAGTGGGAGAAATCTTTCTCCGGTGCTTCTTCAGAAATTATGAAACTGATTGCCGGTAAAATTGCTGCCGATGAAGAAATTTTTAAAACTTCAGATGCTGCCAGTGCAGATTTTGCTGCAGAATTAGGAAGTATTGACTTTGCTACCATCATTGGCGGACCTTTGGATGCGTGTGTAAAAGCACAGTCTAATGCCTCTATTGCTACCGTTAATTTCATCAATGAAGTTGGGTTTGAACTTACAGACCCTGCTAATGCTGCCAGTCCTAAAAAACTGAGAATGGCGGAATTCAAATACAAAAAAAATATTCCGAATCCGGATTTTAAAGAAGATGAGCCAGTAAGTGCTACCAACCCTAAAACGGTTCCGAATGATGTAGAAATTTCTGTGCCTTTTATTGCACTGCTGAATGTTCCAAGTTTCAGAATTGAAACCTGTGAAGTTGACTTTAATGTTAAGCTTAATTCTACATACACAAAAGACGTAAGTGATGAATTTGGAATCAACGCCGGAGTTTCCGGAGGATGGGGACCTGTAAAATTCAAAGTGGATGTGTCTTACAAAAGAACTTCCAGCACAGGAATCAAAGTGGAAAAAGAATATTCTTTGGGCGTAAAAGTACGTGCAACCAATGACGAAATGCCTGCAGGGCTTGAAAAGGTACTTGGACTTCTTTCACAATAATCTATTTTACGAAAGATGATAAAATTATCAGACTACCTGGATTATCTCAACAACGAGATAATTCAGGCTCGTAAAAAAGCAGACGAAAATGCAGTTCTTATTGCAAAAGAATATGCCCGTCATGAATACCTTAAATATTTTAAGGTTCCGAGATATGCGCTGCCCAGTGTAAAGATGGATATTCCGATCAAGATTACAGATATAGATTCTGCTCCTAAATATAATTTTAAACTGAATCAGGATCAGTTTGTTACAGAAATGAATGAGAGAATCCTTCTGGTGAACAAAGAGAAAAGGATGAATATTCCTGAAATTACGAAAAGGCAGCTCCAGACCGAAGAGTTTAAAACACTGTTTAGTAAACTGGAAAAAAACGACCAGAAATTTGGAAAACTTCCTGCCAATGAAGTGCTGAAACTGGATCTTAGAAATAAAATAAAAATTCTTAATTCCGGGATATTCAGACCTCAGGATGGAACTACAGAAGAAGAAACCGATGAGCTGAAAGAAATTTTTTCAAAGGTTTTACTGAATAAATACACTTTGGTGAACGCAAAGCTGAACAGCATTTACATAGATCCTAACACCAGTGCAGCAGAAGATAAAGATAAATTATTCATCAATCTTCATGTAGAAATGGAGGAAGAAGGAATCAGGATTGTCTCCTATAAAGATAAAGACGGTAATGAAATAGAACAGATAACTTTTGAGTAATGCAGGAACTTATTCACTTTACGGTACAGAAAATTAAAGAACTGCTGGAGCATTTCAATGATGTTCAGACTCTTTATCTGTCAAAATCATTTGACTTTGATGCCCGACTGGATGTATTTCTCAACGACGTCCTGGAATATTTCCGTACCAAAGGAAACACCAGCCACGAATCTGAAGTGTTGAAGATTATGAATATGATTTCCACGGTGAAAAGAGGTTTTAACCCTATTAAAATGGAGAAAATAATGACAGGAAGACGGGAACTTCTCGGAGGATTTTCATTCAATGGAATGGAAAGTATGTATGGTATTCTGATGGAAATCTACGCAAAGGAAAATAAAAAACTTGACGATGCGGAAGAACTTATTTCAGGAATTATTGTGTCATTATACCAAAATGGAATTTTAGATGATGAAAAGCTGAAAGACATGAATTCTATTCCTAAAATTGAACGTTTCTGGACTTCACTCGTTGAGCAGAATACAGCCATATCAGGAATTAATAAAAAGCTCAGACTGACCATTATTCCGGAGGATATTTTCCTTATTCTGGAAAAAGTATTTCTGAAATTAATTTAAAAAATAGCATTATGGAAACCGGAAGATATATCGTTTTGCTGAAAGATCAGCAGAAGACTGCACTCAAAAAAATAGAGAAAGAGCTGGAAGTGAGCATTACTTCTTCAGAACTTCTTTCCAAAGAAAACCGATCCTATGAAATTATTGATCAGGATAACGGAGTGTTTTACAAAAACCTGGGCATTCTTGTGGTGGATAATATGGATGAGGATCAATTGAAAAGTGCCGTGAAAAATGAATCAAATTCTATCGTTTACTACGAAAAAGAACGGGAATTTTTCCCTGCGGATGAACTGCAGTTGATTAATGAGCTTAAAAAACAGTCTGTCGGGCTCTCAGAAAAAATTTCAGAACTTGAAAAATACATAACCAGCAAACCCTTACCTCAAAAATCATTCGTTGAAATGGAATGGGGATTACAAGCGATTGGTCTGGAAAATACTCACTATTCAGGAAAAGGTATTGATGTCTGCATTCTGGATACAGGACTTGAAACTTCCCATCCCGATTTTTCTTCTGAAGAAATTGAAGGTAAATCTTTCATAGACGGTGAAGACTGGAATCGGGATCCCAACGGACATGGTACGCACTGTGCGGGAGTGGCTACAGGAAATATCAGAAGTGATAACGGAAAACGCTATGGAATTGCCAGAGATTGTAATCTGAAGATTGCAAAAGTACTCGCTGATAACGGAAGAGGAACTACCAGCAGCGTGATTGATGCCATAGACTGGGCGATTACGAAGAAATTCAGAATATTATCGCTGTCTTTAGCATCTCCTGTGAAACTTGATGATCAGCCTTCCGTACTTTTTGAAACCATTGGAGAAAGAGCACTGGAAAATAACTGTCTTATTATAGCGGCTGCAGGAAATGACAGCAACAGACCACAGATTCCACAGCCTGTTTCAATGCCTGCCAATTCAAAATCTATTATGGCTGTAGGAGCTATTGACGGCCAAATGAAGATTGCCAGGTTTTCAAATGCTGGAATCAATCCGTCTACAGGAGGAAATATTAATGTCTGTGCGCCCGGAGTAGATATTATCAGTGCCTATCCTAAAAACGCAAAGAACAAAAAGAACTTTTACTATACGATGAGCGGTACCAGTATGGCTGCACCGCATGTTTCCGGACTTGCAGCTTTGTATATGGAACAGTTTCCCGATAAATCAGCAAAAGAAATCTGGGAACTTATTGAAAACAAGGCAAGGCCTATTGAAGGCATAAAATACAGAGATATAGGAAACGGATTAATACAGGTATACCTATGATTACTTATCTCGCCGTTTTAAAGAAAGATATAAATTTAAAAAAGCTTGAAGCTTTTCTCAAAAATAAAAAGATCAGGATGGCTGCTCACTATACAACCATTGGGGTGGTAAAACTTGAAAGCAATATACCCGTTTCAGAAACTGAGTTTAAGGAGTATTTTATATCTATAGAAGAAGAAAAAGATAATTTAACAATATAATCACATCAATAAAGCTTTTCTGTCACAGAGAAGTTTTATTTTTGTCTCTTACTGATAAAATAACATATGAATTTAAGATTTTCAATGGTGTTCCTGATGTTTTTTGCATTAGGATTTTCACAGGACCTTACCGTAATGAGTTTCAATATCAGACTGAATGTAGAGTCTGATAAAGACAATGCATGGCCGAAGAGAAAACAGGAGGTTGCAGATTTATTAACCTATTATCATCCTGATTATTTCGGAGTACAGGAAGCCCTTCCGGAACAGATGAAAGATATTAAAACAGGATTAAAAAACTATGATTACATAGGAGTAGGAAGAGACGATGGTAAAGAAAAAGGAGAATTTTCAGCTATTTTTTATGATACCAACAAACTTGAAGCGGTAAAATCAGGAACATTCTGGCTGTCTGAAACCCCGGAAAAACCTTCAAAAGGCTGGGATGCTGCACTAAACAGAATCTGTACTTACGCTATATTTAAAGATAAAAAATCAAAAAAGGAATTCCTTGCGATGAATCTTCATTTCGATCACGTAGGAAATGTAGCCAGAGTAAAATCTTCCGAACTGATCCTGAAAAAGATCAAAGAACTGAATCCAAAGAACCTTCCGGTAACTCTGAGCGGCGATTTTAACCTGACAGATGATTCGGAACCAATTAAAATTCTTTCCCAGAATATGAAAGACACTTTTTATCATTCCGAAACCAAGCATTACGGGCCGGTAGGAACTTTTACAGGCTTCAATGTTAATGAAGTTCCGAAAGACAGAATTGATTACATCTTTACACAAGGCTTTAAAATAAGATCTCACCGACATATCAATGACAGAAGAGAAAATCTGTTGTATCCATCAGACCATTTTCCGGTGATTGTGAATTTGTCTCTATAAAAATCAGTTGGTTGGAAAATCGACTTCAAATCCAATTCCTCTCAGGGATTGGATTTTTATTTGAGGATCGCTGTTGAAATACTTGCGGAGTCTGCTGATAAATACATCAAGGCTTCTTCCGGTAAAATAATCATTCGTTTCCCAAAGATTATCCAGAATATTATCTCTGGTAATGATCGTCTTATTATGCTTAAGAAGATATAATAAAAGCTCCTGTTCCCGTATGGTCAGCCGGTTGTTTCCGTTAGGATGTGATAACAGAAGTTTGGTGGTGTCCAGTGAAAATGCTCCGATTTTTATTTGGCTTTCCGTACTAGCTGGAAGCGTTCTTTTCAGAATGTTTTTAATACGTAAAACCAGTTCTTCAGGATCGCAGGGTTTGGCAATATAATCATCGGCACCTATTTTTAATCCGGTCAGCCGGTCTATTTTTTGGTTTTTAGCCGTTAAAAACAATAGCGGGAAATTGCTTTTTTCTTTTAAAATCATTTTAGCCAGAGTAAAACCATCGAGATTGGGCATCATTACATCCAGAATTCCCATTTGAAAAGGAAAATCAGATTGAAGTAAGGGAACAATATCTTCCGGATTCTGAAACCAGCTGACTTCAAAATCTTCCAATTCAAGATACTGCTTCAGAATCATTCCGAAATCCGGATCATCTTCTGCCAGAAGGATTTTAGTTTTCATAAGGAATTGATATTTTAAAGGTACTTCCTGCCTGAGGCTTGCTGGAAACTTCTATTTTACCTCCGTACTTTGTAATAATTTTTTTAACGAAGTAAAGTCCAAGTCCAAGCCCTTTGCTGTTATGGATGTTATTGTTCTGAATTCTGTAGAATTTTTCAAAAATATGATTCAACTCTTTGGGCTCCATGCCTTGCCCGTTGTCTGAAACTTCAATTTCCAGATGTTGAGAATGGCTGCGGGTATTTATTGTAACAACAGATGCACCATATTTTACACTGTTTTCACAAAGATTTTTAATGACGGTTTCCATCAGGTTTTTATCAAAAGGGAGCTTTTGTGAGATGGTATTTTCAAGGTTAAAATCAATGTTCGGGTAAGTAACCGCAAGATCCTGAATGAAAAAATCCCAGTCTTCAGGTTGTATCTCAGTCATTTCATCCGGTATTTCATCCTTATGAAGTTGAACCATCAGACTTTCAAGGCGGGAAATCTGGCGGTCAATAAGAGGCAGTGTTTCCGGGTTCCATTCTTTTTTTAATGCTTTGGAAGCTATTTTTAAAGTGGCAATCGGAGTTTTAAACTCATGTGAAATGTTATCCACAATGGTGTGGAGAACTTCCACCTGCTTCTGCTGCTGAATCAGGTTTCTGATCGTGAAAATATAAAGCAGAAGAACGCCCGAAAGAAGTATAATGCAACAGATAATCAATAAAGTAAGCTCCTTGAAAACAATACTTTTTATATTTTTAATCTCGAAATCAGTCCGCGTTTTAACCAGAAAACTATTCTTTTTTTCAACCTGCCCATTATCCGTATCATCTCTTTTGGTTGTTGAGGTTTCCCAGCTTCCATTACTGGCAATGCGTGGATTTTTAAGCTTATCCTGTGTTTCAAAAATAACAATAGGCTCGGTAATTACTTTTGCGCTGTCTGGAAGATGAACAATGGAAAGGTATCTGATTCTTGCAGAAATTTCATACCCGTCTTTCTGATAGCGGCTGTCAATATAATGGACCAGTCTTTCTCTGGCCGATTTTCTGTTTTCTATGAAGTGATTTAGAAAATCCTTTCTGTTAATCTCCTTGTTATGGTACCTGATAATGATTTCCTGAAGAGAGTCATCATTCCTTTCTTTCACTTCCTGAATGTCTTCAAGGCTGTCTGTGAAATTAGTAAGGCCGTCATTCACAGATCTGTAGATGTCCCTTTCCTTCACCTGATAGGTCTTGTACATAAAGTAAACCTGTATTCCCAGTAAAAGCAGGAACAGTGCAGCAAAAACCGAAATCAGAATTTTACTCTTGGCTATCATTGAAACAAAGATAAAACTTTAACATTTTACTGAAATAGTATTTTTGTCATTAACCTTTTATTAACCTGATGGTTAATGTGTTTTTGGTAATTTTAGAAAATTAATAACCATTTAATGAAAAAGATACTCATTCTTCTGATTCTGATGCTTGGGATGCACATCAATGCGCAAACCCACCGCTTTATATATGAACTTCAGTACAGATTTGAACCTAACGGGACAAATTATGATAAAGAAGAAATGGTGCTGGATATCAATCCTGATGAAGTGAAGTTTTATGAATCTGAATTTTTAGCAAGCGATTCTCTGAATATTCTTCACGGGGGAATTTCTTCCCAGCATACCAGCCAGTCCGGACAGACTATTATCCGAAAAAGAAATTCCAATAAAAATAAAAACTTTGTTCAGATCATGATGATGCCCTATTATTATGTTTTTGAAACCGAAGATAATGTTCAGTGGAAAATAGAGGCTGATACTAAAAAGATCAATAATTATAATTTACAAAGAGCAACTGCTGTATTTGGAGGAAGAAACTGGACCGCTTGGTTTACACCTGATATCAACATTCCTGAAGGACCTTATAAATTCAGAGGATTGCCGGGATTGGTTTTGTATGTGGAAGATGATAAGAAAGATTTTGTATATTCTTTCTCCCGAAATAAAAATCTGCCCAAAACATACGATACAAAAAGCTTTCTTGAAAGACATTATTCACTGGATGCTATTGCCATTGACTTAAAGAAATGGGTGAAACTGAATCTGGAGTTTTATAATGATCCATATGCCAGAATGAGAACCGAATTTCAGCCGGACTGGAATGTCCGCATTAATGGACGGCAAATCAAAAGTAAAGAAGAGTTTGCGGGTTTGACTAAACAAACACAGATAGACATCAAAAAATATTATAATCCGATAGAACTGGATAAAGCCATTCCTTATCCATAAAAAAATATACTCTATTGATTTTAAAACCTGAATTACCGAATTCAGGTTTTCTTATTGTAAAGAAAAGACATTAACCTATCATTAACCCACCGTTAACCGAAATTCTCCCTTTCAATACAGATTTTTGTAGCCGTAAACAGAACAGTGTTTTTGTTAGGATAAAAAAATAACCATGTATAAAATTCTTTTTTTTCTGTGTTTTCCAATTTTACTTCTTGCCCAGAAGCAAAAACTTGAAGGAACAGTTACGAACACTGAAAATGAAAAGCTTTCATTGGTAAAAGTAGAGCTGTATAATTCTCAGAATACATTAATTAAAGAATTAAAAACTGATGAAAACGGAAAATTTATACTGGAGGGAATAGCAGAACAGGATGTAAAGCTGGTAGTTAAAAACCAGGGATACTCTTTATTTGAGAAAAAAATTGATCTGAAAGAGCTTGAGCCACTGAATATTATCCTTAAAAAAGAATCTCAGGAAATAGAAGGAGTGGTAATGACGAAACGCAAGCCCTTGGTGAAAAGAAAAGTGGACCGTCTGGAATTTAATGTTGAAAACAGTAATATTTCCTCACTTAATGCCTGGGAAATTCTAAAGAATACACCAAGTGTTACCATAAACAATGATATACTCGGGGTAAAGGGAAGTACTGCAATTTTGGTGACCATTAATGATAAAAAGATAATGCTGACGGGTGATGAACTCAAAAATCTTTTGGAAAATACACAGGGAGATGATGTGAAGTCGGTAGAAGTGATTACCAATCCGCCGGCAAAATATGAAGCTTCGGGAAGTGCAGTCCTGAATATTGTTCTGAAAAAAAATAAAATTGAAGGCTACCGCGGAATTCTCTCATCCAAATATGTACAGACACAATATGCGAAAGGCGTTTTTGGTCTTTCCCAATATTATAAAAAAGATAAACTTTCCGTTATGGGAAGCTATTATAGAGGGCTGGGAACGTACTACCGGGAAGGAACAGACTATGTGAACTACCCGGAAAGCCAAACCCGATGGGTCAGTACGATGAACAGGAAGGATAAAAACTATAACCAGAATACCCTGAATTTTAATGTGGAATATGAATTGGACAGCTTGACCAATGCAAGCCTCAACTACTCAGGGTATTTTTCTCCAAAATCCTTCGGAACCTACAACGTTCCTACACTAATCTATAATAATCAGGATATCGTAGAATCTAATTATACCACGATCAACGATCACCGCTCACGTTCCATTAATAATTCTGTAAGCTTTCAGCTTGATCGGAAATTTAATAAGAAAAGCAGTCTGTCATGGATCAATTATTTTACCGGAAATAATGCCGATAAATATCAGAATGTCATCACCAATCTGAACTTTGCAGGCCAGCCTCCAAAAGAAGATAATTTTCTTACTAAGAACAAAGCCGATGTTCAGCTGTATTCCACTCAATTCGATTATCAGTGGAAAACTGATAAACTGGAACTTGAATCCGGAGCAAAATATAGTTTTGTAAAGACCAGCAGTAAACTTGATTTTTCTGATAACGAAAATGGAGTACTGCAATACCGTCCGGAAAAAAGCAGCATATTTGATTATAAGGAGCATAATGTTGCCCTGTATTCTTCATTAGCCTACAATATTGGAAAATGGAATTTCAAAGGAGGTCTCCGTGCAGAAATGACAGACCTTGAAGGAGTAGTCTCTGAACCTTATGAATTGAATAAAACCAACTATTGGAAGTTTTTCCCCACTTTCTATGCACAATATACCACAGAAAATAAGCAGGAATTTGGTTTCTCTTATGGAAAAAGGATCAGCAGGCCTTCCTATTCATGGTTGAACCCTGCAAAATCTTATTACAATCTCTTTTCGTACTATCAGGGAGACCCAAAGTTAAAGGCAACCATTACCCATAATCTCAATCTTACCTACTCATGGAAAGACTGGAATGTGGATCTGTATTACCGGAAAGAAATCTATCCGTCTATGGAAATTTCATATCAGGAGCCAAGTACCAACAGTCTTATTTATTACTTTACCAATATTGAAAAAGGAGAAGCCTTCGGATTGAGCCTGTACAAAAATTTTCAGGTCAAACCATGGTGGAACATCATTATGTCTGAAAACCTTGAACACAATGAAAATTATTTCAAAGGAACAGACGGAATGTTGTATAAAAATAAAGTCTGGAACTGGGTTTCCAATATCTCAACAAGCTTTAGACTTGATAAAAACAGCGATTGGAAAATGGAAATTGGACACCGTTACTATTCTCCGGGAATACAGGGAACTTTCAGGATCTCGGAATCTTCTTCCACATATCTGGTTGTCAATAAAAAATTCTTTAATAAAAAATGGGAAGCGAGCCTTTTGTTCAATGATATTTTTAAAACTTCACAGGAAAAAATAAGTACTAAGTATGCCAATCAGGATAATTATTTTATAGATTATCGGGATACTCAGAGTTTTACAATTTCTCTGAAATTCAATTTCGGAAATCAGTCTGTAAAAAATGCCAAAACAATAAAGAAGACTGCAGAACAAGATAGGTTGTAGAATAATTTATTATAAAACGAACTATAATAAAATATTATTGCAAAAGAAATGATCCCTTGATGTCACATTTTCGCTATTTTTGACACCTATCTTTAAAAAGGTCATTATGAAGAAAATTTTTTCCGGAATGCTGATGGTCGTTTCCTTGCTGCAATTGTCTGCACAGGAACTCTATATGCCGAGGAATATCAAAAAAGCGTATGAAAAAGGGACCCGCGATATCTCCGGAGCACCAGGTAAAAACTATTGGCAGAATAAGGGAGCATATAATGTGGATGTGAAAGTGGATGCCAATACCAAAATGGTTTCCGGAAAAGAAACAATTGTCTATACGAACAACAGCCCGGATAGTCTGAATGAACTGGCTATTCGATTTGTGAATAACCTTCATAAACCGCAGTCACCAAGATCGGGATTTGTGTCTAAAGATTTTCTGTCTTCAGGACTTAAGATTAAATCTTTCATTGTAAACGGAACAAAATATGACGTCAACAGTGACGATTGGAGTACTGTTGAAAAAGTAAAATTAAAAACAGCTTTAAAGCCTAAATCAAAAGCTGAAGTAAAAATTGAATGGGAATATCCGCTTTCAGTACAGAGTGGAAGAGAAGGGCAGATAGATCCGGAAACATTCTATGTCGCTTATTCTTTTCCAAGAATTTCCGTGTATGATGATTATAACGGATGGGATATGCTTCCACACTCAGACAGACAGGAGTTTTACAATGACTTCAACGACTACAGCTTTGCCATCACAGCACCTAAAAACTTTGTAGTCTGGGCAACCGGAGATTTTCTGAACCCGGAAGCAGTACTTCAGCCGGAGTATTTAAAAAGATATAAAGCTTCATTAAAAAGCGATAAAGTAATGCATATTGCTACAGAGCAGGAAATGAAATCCGGGAAAGTAACCAAACCCAATAAATGGAATGTCTGGAAATTTAAAGCCAGTCACATTACAGATTTCTGTTTTGCAATGAGCAACCATTATGTGTGGGATGCATCAAGTGTTCAGTTAAAATCGAAAAGAGCAAGCGTTCAGGCAGGATATAAAAACGGTGCAACAGATTTTGAGCATTATGTAGACTGGATGCGTTATAACATTGATTGGTTCTCTAAAAACTGGCCGGGAGTAGAATATCCTTATAACGTAATGACCGCTATTCAAGGATTTGCTGATATGGAATATCCAATGATGATCAATGATACCAGTATTCCTGATGATCTTCAGGATGCAAGACTGACGGCAGATCATGAAATTGCTCACACCTATTTCCCTTTTTATATGGGAATCAACGAGACGAGATATGCATTTATGGATGAAGGCTGGGCAACTACTCTGGAATATCTTATAGGAATTGATGAAAATGGTGAAGAAGCAGCCAAAGAGTTTTATAAAAACTTCCGTGTTAAAAAATGGATTAATGACCCATCTGCAGAGCAGGATCAACCGGTGATTACGATGAGTACACAGGTGAGTGGTTCCGGATATGGAAATAATTCCTATGTAAAAGCTTCTTTGTCTTATCTGGCGTTGAAAGATTATTTAGGAGACGAACTCTTCAAAAAAGCATTACATCATTATATGGACAACTGGAATGGAAAACATCCGGTTCCATGGGATTATTTCAACTCTATGAATACAGGGTCAGGAAAAAATCTGAACTGGTTCTTCCAAAATTGGTTTTATACCAATAATTATATTGATCTAAAAGTAACAGGTGCATCCCAGATTAATGATATGCTTACTGTAAACATAGCCAATGTAGGTGGATTTGCAATCCCATTTGATGCCCTGTTATCATATGAAGACGGGACTACAGAAAAGCTGCATTTCTCTCCTTCTGTCTGGGAAAAAGATCAGAAACTAACCGACCTTGTGATTCCTATTAAGAAGAAAGTGAAATCTGTAAAGCTGGATGGAGATCTGTTTATGGATTATACTCCGGAAAATAATCAGAAAAACTTATAAAATGAAAGCCTTCAGACTCTGAAGGCTTTTGTATTCTAAAAATAGGCAGTTAATCTTAAACCGACTGTAATATAATTAATTTTTTCTTTGGCAATCAGGTTATTAAGCTCCTGATCCAGCTCAGCACTTTCCTTGATCTCATCGCTGAAGTAATATCGGATTGTAGAGTTGATCTGATTGTAATCCGTATAGAAAGTGAGCCCCAGTCCCGGATTGAACTTATAAGTCATCGCTGCTCCTGTATTCCAACGGAAAGCCGGTTTAGGCTTGTATCGGGCTATCTGAAGTTCGTGATTAGGAGCATCTACATCGTCTCCTTTTACAAATACCTTTCCACTGGCAGTAGCAGCATATCCTCCGGTTAACTTTAATGTAAGCTGCCATTTATCTGAGAACTCATGAGAAAAATATGGTCCAATCCCTGCAGCCAGGAAGCCCATGGATTGTGTTTTAATTTCATGGTTGCCAAAATCCTGTCCGTCATCAAAAGTTATTCTCTGAGATTTAATAGGGAAGCTGCTGAAGGTAACATCTGCACCTACACCCCATTTTTTTGAAAAGAAATAAGCTCCCTCCAATCCCCCTTCAAAACCCACTTGTTTTTTGTCATCCAGTTCAGATTCCCTCAGGAAATTGGTTGTACCTAATGCGGTTCCCATTTTCAGAGTGAGAAAAGACGGATAATCATTTCCTTGTATTCTGGATAAGATACTTAAATTATCCCCTTTATTCTTATAAATTTTATCAATAAAAAAATACCCGAGTTCTGTGGATATAATTCCGATACCGGCACCGGCAAGAATATCCGGAACCCAGTGTCTGTTATTTAAATTTCGGCCAAGTCCTGTAATAGCGGCAGAACCATACCCTGCAATACTGTAGGCCGGGTTTACCATACCATATTCCTTATGCAGAAAACTTGCATTGGTAAAAGCCATTGCAGCATGTCCTGATGGAAACGAATTGTTTTTGGAGCCATCCGGACGTTCAACTTTTGCTGTATACTTAATAGAATTAACTAAAATAGCCATGATAGCTAAACTTGTTCCGTAAGACAAAGTTGCCCGTCCAATATTATTTCGGCCTTTTACACCTGCCAGTTTTAATCCGTAAACCGTTGCAGCCGGAGCATACTGAAGATAATCATCAAATTTGACTTTGAAGTTAGGAAGATAGCGGTTTCTTACTTCACGGATATTCTCTTTTTCTCCCCATGTTGCAGCAGCCGCCGTGAAAAGAAGGGCAGGAGCCACTGACTTTTTCACCCATTCCTTTTTGAAAAATGGTGTTTTCTGCTGAAATACACAACCGGTGGAATTGACAAGCACAATATCTTCCATAAGATTTCGGGATCGGATAGTATCCTGTGTTTTAATTTGGATAGTATCCTGTGCTTTTATACAGTATAGATGCAATAGTATTCCTGATGCTAATGCTAATTTTTTCATCGTAGTGGTGCTGAAATTTAAGTCGCGTAAAAATATTAAAAAAATCTATCTCAAAAATTGAGATAGACTATTTTAATGTTTTTATAATATTCAGCTGATTGGCTAATTATCTTAAGCCAGATCTTGGTCCGGATGCTGCTACCACAGCCTGCATTCTTGTTTTTTGATTAGCTGAGAACATTACCATAGATTTGTCATCTACATAATCCATATAGTTCATGAACATCTGAGAACGACTTACCCCTCCACAAACTCTGTTCAGAGGATAAGTAGGATTCCCGTAGTTAGGGCCTGGAGACACAGGTGTATCATTAGAGTAATCTGTTTGGCATCCTGTATCAGAAGATCCCCAAAGGTGTGGCAGATTCAGGTAGTGTCCTACTTCATGCGTTACTGTTCTTCCTAAGTTGAATGGAGCAGAAGCACCGGTTTTTCCGATATATTGGTATCCTATTACAAGACCATCATACCATTGTCCTGCATTTTCAGGGTAATAAGCATAGCCTAAAGTTCCTGGTTGGTTGTTCTCATCAAGGATTGAGTTAACAACCCATATATTCATATTTTTAGTTACATCAGTAGCATCAATTCCCCCTGTGCTTGCCTTTTTCATTTGCTCAAGATCAGATCTCCAGCCTGTTTTTGTACTTTGTTTACGGTTGGTAGCTACTAATTTGAAACGGATTTTTACATCTCCTGCTGCCGAAGGTTGAAATGCTGAAGGAATTTTATTAATGTCAGAATTGGTAGCACCATAATCAGCATTCAGTACTGCAATTTGTTCTGCGATTCTTGCATCAGAAACATTTTGAGCAGAAGTGTTGTAAATTACATTAAAAACTACCGGAATCTCAACGGTTCCATCTGCCAGAACTTTTCCTAATTTAAGATTTTCAGTAAATTTTTCAGTACCGAATTCAATATCGGCCATTTTTTGTTTTAGTGCAGGATTTTTCAGAAGCATTGCCTGTCTTATTCCTTCCGAAGGACAGCTTCTTTTAAGAGCGCTTGGAGCAGAAGCTTCCTGATCCAGAGGCGTTTCATTTTGATTACTTAAGTTGTCGGAGTTACATGCCGACATAAAGCCCAGAACCAGGGCTCCGAATAAGAATTTTCTCATATCGTTATAATATAATTTGGTTGAGGGTGTGAAATTATATTTTTTAAAATTGATATGCAAATAATTTTGGAAAATATTTAACGAATGTTTATTTAATGATTGTTTTAATTGTGTTTATCGTAAATTGATTTAATATTTATTAAATTTTAATCAATTATATTGATTTGTTTTATATTTCACGCATAAGTGTATTTTTAAGTGTAAATAATTTTATACTCTATATAATTTGTAGGATATTTTTCATTGAAAATCTGTTAATGAAAATATCTTAAGAATATAATTAAAGTGATGTGTTTCATGTATTATTTTCATTTTTAGTTTTAGTTTTTTTTACTGGATTATATGTTTTTGAAATAAAATAATATAGTTTATTCCAGGCTTTTTATTAGATAAATTACTGAGCTGGTAATAGAATGGTATTCTGAATTTTAATCTATAAAAGGGTATAAAAAAGTCTATCCCAAATTTGGGATAGACTTTTACAATATAATTTAAACATATGTCTTCTTAATACACTCTTAATCCGGATCTGGCACCAGTAGAGGCTACTACAGCCTGCATTCTTGTTTTTTGTCCTGCCGAAAACATAAACATTGCTGCATCATTTACATAATCCATATAATTCATAAACATTACCGATCTGTTTTTACCACTACAACGATTATAAAGTGGGTAACTTGGAGTGTTGTAATTTTCAGAGGTCTGTGTAGGAGTATCAGCTACAAGATCATCTCCGCATTTTGCATCCCCCCAGATATGTCTTAGATTCAAATAATGTCCCACTTCATGGGTGGCAGTTCTTCAAAGATTGAAATTGGTTACCGCTCCGGTTTTTCCAAAGTATGGTGCAGGAATTACAACTCCATCATTCCATAATCCGGCAGACTCAGGGAATGTAGCGTAGCCAAGAATGGTTCTTCCATCAGTGCTTACTACTTTACCTACGATCCAGATATTTAAATAATTTGAAGGGCTTGTGGCATCTATTCCTCCGCTGGAAGATTTTTTCATGGTGTCTCGCACCCAGCTTGTGGTTGTGGTTGCCTTACGAACAGTATTAGCTAGTCTGAATTTTATTTTTACATCACCTGCCTTTACTGATTGAAATTCTGTTGGTATTTTGCTTACATCCGTATTGGTTCCGCTATAATCAGCATTTAATACATCAATCTGCTCAGCAATTCTTGCATCAGAAAGATTCTCGGCATCATTACTATATAGAATATTGACAACAACAGGAATCTCAACGGTGCCGTCAGTAAGAACTTTTCCAAGTTGGGTATTTTTGGAGAACATTTCTGTGTTGGCTTCCAGTTCTGTAAATCTCTGTCTTAGTTCCGGGCTTTTTTGTAAATCTTCTTGTCTTATTTCTTCCGAAAAACAATTTCTATTTAACTCAGCTGTTACAGAAGGTGTTGTAGCTGGATCCATTTCATTTTGGCTGGACATGTTGTCATTATTACATGAAAACATTAATCCAAGAGCAAGAGCTCCAAATAATAGTTTTTTCATATCAAAATCATTTTTGTTTACGATGTGAAATTATATTATTTGAAATTAATATGCAAATTATTTTGTTGAATTATTGATAAATAATTATATAAAACATATTTTGTTTGATTATTTATTATCTAAATGTGATTTGTTTTGAATTTTAATCAATTTTGATTAATTGTTTTATGCTGAACATTCATATGTGTTTTTTAATGTAAATAATTTTGTTTTCTTCATGATTTATAGAAGGCTTTTTATAAATTAATCTAAGAATTGATCTTAAAAAGTAGTTGAACTGATTCGTTCCTGTATGATCTTTTATAATTTTGTTTGGGCTAAATAGAATATGAATAAAAAAATCTATCTCAATTGGAGATAGATTTTAAATATTTTAAAGGGGTTTAAATTTTAATACACTCTTAGTCCTGATCTGGCACCAGAAGAGGCTACTACAGACTGCATTCTTGTTTTTTGTCCTGAAGAGAACATGAACATAGCTGCGTCATCTACATAATCCATATAGTTCATAAACATTACAGATCTTTGTACACCGCTGCAAGTATTGTATAGAGGATAGGAAGGTTTTCCGTAATTTGCCGTAGTCTGTGTAGGGGTATCACTTACCAAGTCGTTTCCACAATTAGCATCTCCCCAGATATGTCTTAAGTTTAAATAGTGCCCTACTTCATGTGTTGCTGTTCTTCCCAGGTTGAAAGGTGAAGAAGCTCCTGTCTTTCCAAAATATGGAGCAGCAATTACAACACCGTCATTCCATAAACCTGCAGATTCAGGGAAAGTTGCATATCCGAGAATTGTACGTCCCTGGCTGGTCATTTTGCTTACAACCCATAAATTTAAATAATTAGTAGGATTGGTCGCGTCAATTCCTCCTTTAGACGCTTTTTTCATATCATCATTGGTAGCCCAGCTGGTTTTTGAAGTAGACTTTCTAACAGTATTTACTAATCTGAATTTTACTTTTGTGTCACCAGAGCTTACGGTCTGGAATTCAGTTGGAATTTTGCTGGCATCACTGTTGGTACCGGAATAGTCAGCATTTAATACTGCAATTTGCTCGGCAATTCTTGCGTCAGAAACGTTTTCAGCTGTAGTCTTGTAAATCACATTCACTACAACCGGAATTTCTACAGTACCATCAGCCAGAACTTTTCCAAACTTTATATCATTGGCGAATTTTTCTGTATTGGTTTCTAATGCCGCAAATCTTTGCTGAAGTTCAGGACTTTTTTTCAATACTTCCTGTCTGATTTCTTCAGAAGCACAGCCTCTTTGAGCAAAGCCTGCTGTAGTTACTGCTTCGTCAGTTGTGTTTTCATTTTGATTGGTGATGCTGTCATTGTTACATGCAGTCATTACACTGAGCATAAAAGCTCCAAATAATAGTTTTTTCATATCAAAATCATTTAGGTTGAGGATGTGAAATTATATTATTTGAAATTAATATGCAAATATTTTTCTTATTTTATTAATGAATTGATAATTATTTACGCATTTATTTAGTTTTAATTCATTGTTATTTTAAATGTTTTGAATTTTAATCAATTCTATGAAATGTGTTATTGTGTTTTCTGTTTTTGATTATTTTTCGTGAATACTTTTCGTTTAAATTTATTTTAAAAAGAATTTTTTCACGGTAAATTTTAGTTTGCAAAACCATTTTTAATAGCAAATACAGCCAATCCGACACGGGTTTTTAAATCCAGTTTTTCACAAAGCTGATCGCGATAACTTTCCACGGTTCTTGGGCTGCAACACATTCTGTCTGCAATTTCTTTATAGCTGAGTTCCGTTACAGTATACTTCAGGAATTCTTTTTCTCTGTCAGAAATTCTTACGGCAATTTCGGATTCTGTTTCTTTATTAAGGTTGGAGAAAATAATTTTAGAAGCCCAGTCCGGATAAAAGAATCCATCGCTATTCAATCGGGTAAGCGCTGTTTCCAGATCTCTTGGGTGGGTGTTTTTTAAAAGGTAACCTTTTGCTCCGCTTTTGATCATTTTAATCACGCTGTTGTCGTCACCCTGCATGCTAAGTGCCATAATTTTAATGGCAGGATGATTTTTTGTAAGCCAGACAGCGGTTTCAAAACCATCCATAATCGGCATGCTGATATCTAAAAGAATGATATCCGGAATGGTATTTCCTTCTTCGATTTTTTGGATAAGGTCTTTTCCATTTTCACATACATAGATGACTTCAAACTCGTTGAAATTGCCAATAATGCCTTCCAGGGCTTTTGCGATAAGTATATGATCGTCAACAATTACAATAGATTTCTTCATGACTGTTTTTTTAAGATAATATTGATTCGGGTTCCCGTATTTTCCCGGCTTTCCATATGAAAATTTGCCCCTATGATTTCAGCTCTGTTTTTCATATTCGTAAGGCCTATTCCGTTGGATTTGATCTGTGAAGTATCAAACCCGATTCCATCATCGCGGATGTCAAGTTCCCAAAGGATATCTTCGGAAGTATTCAGGCATATAAAAATATTTTTACAACGGGAATGTTTTATGCTGTTCTGAATAAATTCCTGTGTGATTCTGAGCAGCATATTTTTATGAACAAAACCTAGATCCAGCTGCTTAAAATTATGTTCAAAGCTTACATGGCACTTTTTAAAAGAATTGGTATTGTCTACTTCTTCCTGTATTAAAGTTACAATTTCCTTTTGATTGATGTTGTCATCTGTCAGTGTTTTAGACAAACTCCTGAGATCCTGCAGAGACTGATTGATAATCTGAGAAACCTGGTCAATCCTTTCACTGGCTTCAGATACCTTATTTTCATAAAGCATTTGCTGAACATACAGACTTACCAAAGTTAATTTCTGACCGATGTTATCATGCAATTCCCTTCCGATCTGCTGCATGGTGGCCTGCTGGATTTCCAATTGGGTAGCTAGAAGCTCTCTTTGATGAATTTCATTTTTCATCTCTATCTCTCTTAAATATTCTTTTTTGCGTTGTCTGTAACTCCGGATATAGATTAATACTGCCGTTACAAACATCACAAAGAGTATGTTAAATAGAATGATAACTATTAAGAGCTCTGTTTTCCCCATATAAATGAACTTGCAAATAAGATATACATCACCGAAACTGAGACCAGGAAATAACTGAAATAAATGTCCCAAATTTCCTTGTATTTTACCAGAAGTGATAAAAATGCCATGAAAGGTAATGTTCCAATATATGATATTGTTATCCCTAGATTAATATAAAACATTTTGTTTTTATTGAAATTAAGGATTTCTTGTGAAGTAATTTGTTTATAATACTCCATGATTACCAAAAGCATCAAAATAAGACAGCCAAACGTATAGTTGAAGGCAAATACAATTTTACTTCTGGAAAAATATAATTCGTTGGGAATAAATGAAAGCAGATATAGAACGGAAAATATCCAAAATAATTTGGGTTTTCCTAAAGATTTTGTAGCATATAACCAATAAAAAAAAACGAACTGGATTGGCATTAAAAGATAGTTATAGTACTGAGCTTTGGTAAAATGAACAAAGCTTCCCCACTTACCATAAGCTTCCCCAAGAAAAATAAATACCAGATAAAACACAAAAAGTTTCCAATGTTGTTCTTTTAAACGGTTATAATGGAAAATTGCTATGACTGCAGCAAGTCCCTCAGCCCAAAGAAGACTTTTTTGTGCAAATTCCTGGAATTCTGTCATACAGTGTTAAGTATAATAAATATTACAATTAAAAAGATTCGCCTAAAGGAGCTTTTGGTGGAACAAGTATTCCGTTATTTTCTCCAAGACCTTGGTCATCACCTAGGGGTCCTCCGCCTCCATTATCATTACCATTACCATTGCCAGATGGAGTGGAATTACGTGAATTCAATGCTAAATTTGAATTTTCTCCATTTGCCTGGAAAGGATTAAAGTCAAAATCAACAACCTCACCTGTTTCACTGGCTTTTTTTAGTGTTGGTACCATTACTAGAGTGTGTCTTCCTGCATATTCCGTTGGAACAGGGTGGGAATCCATAATAGACCAGTTTTCCTGTTTCGGATAAGTAGCATAATAAAACCTGATTCCCAGATCTTCGTCAGAAGTTGCTGGATTTACTTTGGCTGCCTCTTCTTCAATCTTTGCAATAAAATTTTTCAGTTTCGGAAGATCAAACCAAATAGAATGAGCATCCTGAATTCCTAAAGCAGTGTTGATGGCACTTAGGTGGGTTTGACGGTAATTATCGATCAGAGCCTGGATAAGACTATTTGACATTATTCCAGGTTGCAGCGGATTGTTTGATTCTGTATTCATAGCTTAATGTTTTACGGATGAAACTCAATTAATATGCAAATCTCGGAAAAAATATGGTAGAAAATGTATTCGCGAATAGGGAATTATACTGTTATTTTTACCGTGTTTTTACGGATTGTATGTTTTGTAAAGAATAAGCGGGGTCAGAAAAAATCCTTTAATATAAAACCTGTCTGAAAGAAGGAGGGCTTTAAAATAAAAGATCGCTTGAAGAAGCGATCTTTTATTTTTTTAATTTTTTTACAGAACTCTTAATCCTGCACGTGGACCTGATGCTGAAACGGATGCTTGCATTCTGTTGTTTTGTTGTTGTGTAAACATGAATAACGTTGTTTCATCTGAATAGTCCATGTAGTTCATAAACATTACAGAACGTGAAACTCCGCCACATGTTTCGTATCTGGGATAGGTTGGTACACTAGAGTGTTTGGTAATCTGTTGAGGAGTATCACCTACTAAATCATCTCCGCAATTTGCATCTCCCCAAATGTGTCTGAGGTTCAAATAATGCCCTACTTCATGTACGGTAACTCTTCCTTGGTTGTGAGTGGCATCAGGACCTCCTTCTCCTACATAGTCGTCCATCATAACAACACCATCGTTCCAAAGTCCGGCGTCTTCCGGAAAAGTAGCGTATCCTAAAACATATCCGGTCTGATAAGGCATATAATCTACCACCCAGATGTTTAAATATTGGTTAGGGTTAGTAGAATCCATTCCTCCGGTAGATGCTTTTTTCATTTTATCATCCGGTGCCCATCTGGAAGTCTTTGTGGATTTTCTGTTAATGCCTGCCAATCTGAATTTAATTTTGGTATCACCCGCATTTACAGATTGAAATTCTGCAGGAATCTTAGAGATATCAGCATGAGTGGATGCGAAGGCTTTATTAAGTACATCAATTTGAGAATTTATTCTGGCGTCTGAGACATTATTAGATGCTTTCGTATAAAGGACATTAAATATTACCGGTATTTCTACACTTCCGTCAGGTAAAATCTTACCCATTTTTTTCTGCTCAATAAAACTGACGGTTTGTTGTTCTATCTGAAGCATTCGCTGCATGGCTGCCGGATCTTCAGCAAGATGTTTTCTTCTGAGAATATCAGAGCCGCAAAAAGCTTCTTTGCCAGCTGTAATATTAGTTTCTTCAACATTTGTGTTTTCTGGAGTAACATTTTCTGTCTCATTGTTGTTACATGAAACCATGAGTGTGATTAAAACTCCTAAAATTGTTTTTTTCATAAAATCTCGTTTTTTTAATACAAACGAATATATGAGAAATAACAATGTGATATATTTAATTATTTACATATTATTTTATGTTAAATATAATTTATTTCTGTTTTGTGTGTAAAGTTTACATTTTTAGTGTTGTTTTTTAATGAATGTACTATAGATTGGATTTTTTAATAAGAATATTTTTTCTAAAAATCTGAAATTGGATGAAAATCATTATTTATCAAAAATAAATTGCTTAAAGGTCTTGGTGTTAAAAATAAGTGCTGCAAATCACTTTACAGCACTTATTCACAAAAATAATGTATATGAAAAAAACTATTTTATTGTTCAGTAGGTCTGAAAACCAAACCTGTTTCTACGAAATAATCCAAAGTAATTCTGTCTCCGTCATTTACCTTTCCTGCAAGAATCTCTTTAGACAGTTTGTTTAATACTTCCTGCTGGATTACTCTTTTCAATGGTCTTGCTCCAAAAGCAGGGTCGTAACCTTTTTCCATCAGATAATCTACTGCATCCTGAGTGAAAGTCATAATAATGTTTCGTTTAGATAACATTTCATTGAACCCTCTCAACTGATACTGAACGATTTTTCCGATTTCTTTTTTTCTTAAAGGCTGGAATAATACAATTTCATCAATTCTGTTCAGGAATTCCGGACGTAGTGTCTGTTTCAGCAGATCAAAAACTTCTACTTTTGTTTTATCCACAATCTCATCCTGGTTTTCCTCCGTAAGATTCTCAAAATTCTCCTGAATAAGGTGGGAGCCTAAATTCGAGGTCATAATGATAATTGAATTCTTAAAATTAACCACACGGCCTTTATTATCAGTCAGACGTCCATCATCCAAAACCTGTAGTAAAGTGTTGAAAACGTCCGGATGTGCTTTTTCAATCTCGTCCAAAAGCACCACGGAATATGGTCTTCTTCTTACCGCTTCAGTCAATTGCCCGCCTTCATCATATCCTACATATCCTGGAGGAGCTCCTACCAATCTTGAAACACTGTGACGTTCCTGATATTCACTCATGTCAATTCTGGTCATATTGTTTTCATCATCAAATAAGAATTCTGCCAATGCTTTTGCCAGCTCGGTTTTACCCACTCCGGTTGTTCCCAGGAATAAGAAAGATCCGATAGGTTTTTTATCATCGCTAAGACCGGCTCTGTTTCTTCTGATTGCATCAGCAACCGCCTGGATAGCTTCATCCTGTCCTACGACTCTGTGGTGCAGTTCAGCTTCCAGATTTAATAATTTATCCCTTTCCGATTGTAATAATTTGGTTACAGGAATGCCTGTCCATTTACCAATCACTTCAGAGATATTTTCTGCAGTAACCTCTTCCTTGATCAGTTCGTTCTGATGGTTCTGCATTTCCAGCTCAACTTTGTTGAGTTCTTCTTCTTTTTCACGAAGTTTTCCATATTGTATCTCCGCTACTTTTGCATAATCTCCGGCTCTGGAAGCTCTTTCTGCTTCATGTTTCAGAGATTCAATATCTTTTTTGATCTGGGTAAGATCTTCACTTTTCTGCTTTTCTTTCAGCCATTTAGCATTGATCTCATTTCTCTGTTCTGAAATTTTAGCAATATCTTCTTTCAGATGATCAATTTTGGTTTGGTTGCCTTCTCTTGAAATGGCTGCCAGTTCAATTTCCAACTGCATCAGCCTTCTGTCCAGAACATCCAGTTCTTCTGGTTTGGAATTGATTTCCATTCTCAGCTTGGCAGAAGCTTCATCAATAAGGTCGATTGCTTTATCCGGTAAGAAACGGTCTGAAATATATCTTTGCGACATTTCTACAGCTGCAATAATTGCCTCATCTTTGATTCTTACCTTGTGGTGAGCTTCATATTTATCTTTAATACCACGAAGGATCGAAATTGCAGATTCAGTATCTGGTTCTTCCACCATTACTTTCTGGAAACGTCTTTCCAACGCTTTATCTTTTTCGAAATACTTTTGATATTCGTTCAAAGTGGTTGCTCCAATAGCTCTCAATTCACCTCTTGCCAAAGCAGGTTTTAAGATGTTGGCAGCATCCATAGCGCCTTCACCACCACCGGCACCTACCAAAGTGTGGATTTCGTCAATGAAAAGAATAATCTGCCCGTCAGATTTGGTAACCTCATTCACAACAGATTTCAGACGCTCTTCAAACTCACCCTTGTATTTGGCTCCGGCGATCAAAGCTCCCATGTCCAATGAGAATAAAGTTTTATCCATCAGGTTTTCAGGAACGTCACCGTTGATAATTCTGTGGGCAATTCCTTCAGCAATGGCTGTTTTACCTACACCCGGTTCCCCGATAAGGATTGGGTTGTTTTTTGTTCTTCTTGAAAGAATCTGTAAAACCCTTCTGATTTCCTCATCACGCCCGATTACAGGATCCAGTTTTCCTTCTGCTGCTAACTCATTGAAGTTTTTAGCATATTTATTTAAGGATTGGTAGGTTTCTTCTGAGCTTGCAGAAGTTGCTTTACTTCCTTTTCTTAATTCTTTGATAGCGCCTTCCAATAGGTTTTTGGTTACGCCCATATCTTTCAGCATTTTGGATACTTCAGAAGTAGTTTCCAAAAGAGATAGCCATAAATGTTCAATCGTTACATATTCGTCACCCATTTTCTTAGCAATGTTGGGTGCATCCAGCAATACTTTGTTGGCAGATTGTGAAAGATAGATATTTCCTCCCTGTACTTTTGGAAGTTTTTCTAAATTCTCACGGTTGCGCTCTCTTACTAAATTAGCATCTGCTTCAGATTTTTTTAATAAGAAAGGCGATATATTTTCATCCACCTGGAAGATTCCTTCAAGGAGATGTTGAGGTTCGATACTTTGATTGCCCAGCTCCATAGCAACCTGTTGTGCTGCCTGGATGGCTTCCTGTGATTTTACAGTATATTGGTTTAAGTTCATATTTTTATATATTTTTGGTAATGGTTTGTTTAAAGTTTAGTTTTTAAAAAACATCAAGAAACCAAATTCTGAGGCTTAGTTTCTTAATGCCATCAATTATTTAATCATTTATTCGATGACTGTATCGCAAAAACTGTTCAATTATTAAATTTACAAAAAAATAGGACAAATTTTCCGGATATTGTATTTTTAACGGAATTTTAACTTGACAAAATTTCCGATTTCGTAATTATTTCTTGGAAATCATGAACAAAAAGTCATAACAAGGCCAATTAACAGAATATCTAAACTATGGTTCGCAGGTCTTTTTTCTTTTTATGTTCAAAAAATGAACAGTTTAATTCAGAATAATTACTTTTGCATTTTACCAGATGGAACTAAAAGAAAAACAGAGAAAAATATTAGACGTAGCAGTAGAGCTTTTCAAAGAGAAAGGGTATATGGGGAGTTCAGTAAGAGACCTGGCTACGAAACTCAATATCAAGGCAGCATCGCTGTATGCACACATCCGTTCAAAGGAAGAAATTCTGGAATGGATTTGTTTTGGCATTGCGCAGGAGTTTTTCGATGAACTTCAGGAAGTGAAAAATACGGATATTGCTCCAAGGCAAAAACTGAATCTGTTACTGGATAAACATTTATCCGTTGTTCTTAAAAATCGTGATGTTACTCATATTTATTCTAATGAATGGAGACATCTGGAAGAAAAGCTTCCCGAATTTGTAGAGTTAAGAAAAAATTATCAACAGGAAGTTGAAAAACTGATTTCCGAGATCTATATTGCAGAAAACTGGGAATTGAAATCACCATCGTTTACCACAAGATTTATTCTACATACTTTAAACAATTCTTATTTCTGGTTCAAAAGAAGCAGTGATTCTACTGATGAAATTACCGATGAAATTAGAGAGAAAATCCTATATGGTCTGCTGGGAAACCAACATTGATAGGCCCTAGCAAGGAAAATCATTAATACATTTTACATTATACATTTTACAAAAGAAAGCATTAAGCTTTTATCTTGTTATTTAGAATCATTCAAAATATGACAAAAGTCATAAAAATTTTGTCAGCTTATAAAATCTTTTTAAATTTACACCTAACAAATGTTAGTTAGTTTTATGGATTTTGCAGTTGAATATCTGGAGCTGGGTCAGTTGAGACAGCTTCAATCCGACCGGTTGATGAATTTGATCAGCTATTTGGGAGAAAAATCGGAATTTTATAAAAAGAAATTTGATGAATTACAAATATCTCCACAGGATATAAGGTCGATTGAAGATATCAGGAAACTTCCTATTACTTACAAACAGGATTTAAGAGATAACTATCCATTTGGTTTATTTACCGTTCCTAAGAATGAGCTTCAGCGCATTCACTGTTCCAGCGGAACAACGGGAAAACCAACAGTGGTAGGATATACCAAAGAAGATGTGGACCTTTTCAGTGAAGTGGTGGCAAGATCTTTACATGCTGCAGGAGCGAAACCGGGAATGCAGCTGCACAATGCGTATGGTTATGGGATTTTCACAGGAGGATTAGGACTTCATTACGGAGCAGAAAAACTGGGAATGAGTGTTCTTCCTATTTCGGGAGGCATGACTGCGAGACAGGTAGATCTGATTGTAGACTTTAAGCCGGAAGTGATTTGCTGTTCTCCATCCTATGCTTTGACTATTGCGGATGAATTTGCCAAAAGAGGAATTTCCGCAGATGAAATCAGTCTTAAATATGCTGTGTTAGGCTCAGAGCCATGGACAGAAATTATCAGAGGTCATATTGAAGAAAAATTAGGTGTTCATGCAACTAATATCTATGGGTTGAGCGAAATTATCGGTCCGGGAGTTTCAATGGAAGATTTTGAAGAAAAAGGAGGTTCTTATATCTGGGAAGATCATTTTTACCCTGAAATTTTAGATCCGGTTACCAAACAGCCGGTTCCTTTCGGTGAAGAAGGGGTATTGGTGATTACAACATTAACGAAAAAAGCAATGCCGCTTCTTCGTTACTGGACCAATGATATTACAAGTCTTTACTATGATGAAAATGCCAAAAGAACAATGGTGAAAATGAAACCCATTGTCGGAAGAGCCGATGATATGCTGATCGTAAGAGGAGTAAATGTCTATCCAAGCCAGATTGAAGAAGCTTTCTCCTATGTGGAAGGTGTCGTGCCTAACTACTATTTGACGCCTATTGAAAAAGAACATATGTGTGTCGCTTTGGATATTGATGTTGAAATTGATGATGAGCTGGTAAAGACACAGAAAATAGAAGCAAATACCGATGATTATTTTAATTTTGTCGGAAACTTCGGAAAAAACATAGAAAACGAAATAAAAAAACGGGTAGGAATCACTACGAAAGTGAAAGTTCATGCCCAGGACAGCCTGCCGAAGTGCGAAGGTGGAAAAATTAATAGAATACTTAAAAAATAATGAATTCATTTTATAAACTTAAAACAGTTAAAGTTCAGAAAGATACTTCTGAGGCCGTTAGCGTGGCCGTGGAAATCCCTGAAGAACTGAAAGATAAGTTCAGGTTCAAACAAGGACAATATCTGAATTTCCGAATGATGATCAACGGAAATGAGGAAAGACGTTCTTACTCTATCTGTAATGCTCCGAGTGAAAAAAGCAATACCCTGGAAGTATTGGTAAAATTGCTTGAGGGTGGAAAAGTATCAGGCTATTTTAATGAGCATCTTCACATGGATGAAATTCTGGAAGTAATGCCTCCGATGGGTGGTTTTAATACGTCTTATCATCCTACAAACGTAAAAACTTACGTTGGTTTGGCTGCAGGAAGCGGAATTACCCCTGTTTTATCCAATATTAAAGAAAGTCTTTATCAGGAACCTAACAGTAATGCTTACCTGTTCTATAGTAACAGAAGCATGAATCATATTTTAAGAAAAGCTGAAATTGATAGGTTGGTAGAACATTTCAATGGCAGACTGAAGGTGATTTATCTGGTAAGCCGTGAAAAACATGAAGATCCTGTTTTTGAAGGAAGAATTTCTTCTGAAAAACTAGAGCAGCTATTTGAAAGATACACAGATATTGATGTAAGAGAAGCTACTTATTTCATTTGCGGACCTGCAGAAATGATTAAAGGCATCGCAGACTACCTGAAGAAAGATAAAAAAGTACCTGCTATTCAGGTTTTATTTGAATATTTTACCGCTCCGGATGAAGAAAATACGGAGGAAATGAGTGATGAATTCAAGGCCATTGCCAATATTGAAAGTATGGTAACGGTAATTATTGATGATGATGAATATTCGTTCCATCTTAATTCTAAAAAAGAGAGTATCTTAGATAAAGCATTGAAAGACAATCTTCCTGTGCCTTTTGCATGTAAAGGAGGAGTGTGCTGTACGTGTAAAGCGGAAGTTTTGGAAGGAGAAGTTTTTATGGAGAAAAACTACGCACTTACCGAAGAAGAAGTAGCCAGAGGCTTCGTTCTTACCTGTCAATGTCACCCGACAACCAATGTGGTGATGCTTAATTATGATGTTTAAATTGTATTAACGATTGAATGTAAATTGTATTCATGAATACATTAATACTTTTTACATTTTACAAAAAAACAAAAAAATGGACTTAGAAAAATTTGTACAATACGTACATGACGAAAATAAAGTAGAACCAAAAGATGTAATGCCAGATGATTACAGAAAACTATTGGTTCGTCAGATTTCACAGCATGCCCATTCTGAAATTGTAGGAATGCTGCCGGAAGCGAACTGGATTTCAAGAGCACCTTCATTGAGAAGAAAAATGGCTCTTTTAGCTAAGGTTCAGGATGAAGCAGGCCATGGATTATATCTTTATTCTGCAACAGAAACTTTAGGAGACGGAAGCATCAGAGCAGACAGAGATGCAACTTATGATGATATGTTGGAAGGAAAAGCGAAATATTCAAGTATTTTCAACTATCCTACCTTAAGCTGGGCAGATATCGGTGCAATCGGTTGGCTGGTAGATGGTGCAGCTATCATGAACCAGGTAATGCTGATGGGGAATTCTTACGGTCCTTATTCCAGAGCAATGGTGAAAATCTGTAAAGAAGAATCTTTCCACCAAAGACAAGGATATGAGATTTTAATGGCACTTTGCCGTGGTACCAAACAACAGAAAGAAATGGCTCAGGCTTCACTAAACCGTTTCTGGTGGCCGGCTTTAATGATGTTCGGACCGAACGACGACAGCTCACCAAACTCTAAGATCTCTATGAATTACAGAGTAAAAAGAGAAAGTAACGATAGTCTTCGCCAGAGATTTATTGATGTTACTGTTTCTCAGGCTGAATTCTTAGGATTAACTGTTCCGGATAAAGATCTGAAATGGAATGAGGAAAGACAACATTATGATTTCGGAGAACTTCCATGGGATGAGTTTATGGAAATCTTAAAAGGAAACGGACCTTGCAATAAAAAGCGTATTGAAACCAAAAGAAAAGCTCAAAGAGAAAATTCTTGGGTAAAGGAAGCTGCAGTAGCTTTTGCAGAAAAACAAAACGAAAAGGTAAACTAAAAGATTAATGAAAATCTTATTTCAGGTATTATTTTTCTTTATTATTTCAGTTTTGAAAGGACAGGATATAGACAGACTTGCAAATATCCCTTTTACAATAGAAAATAAGAAGGAAATAAGAATTTATCAAGGCCCCGGAACTGCAATCGGAGGAAAAATTTTCAGAATTTATCAGGGAAAAGATGAGGATTGGAAAGCTGAATTGATACAGTGGTTTTTACCTTACTATATAAACAAAGGTGAATCTAAAACGATACCAGGTAAAGTTACTCAACTAAAATCTAAAGATGTACTTGAGAAAGCTTTTGTCACCTTAGAAGCCATGAATATCGGTTATCTTCCTAAAGAAGACCTTTTCAGATATAAAATGTCCCAATCGAAAGCAGTATATGACAATGATGAAAAAGGGTATGTATTGTTTACCCGGGAACACAGTATTACGGACGGTGTTGATTTTTTAGTAAAATACAAGTCAAATAATAAAGAGAATGAATTTCATTATTCTAATCCTGAAAGTTATTTAGAAAATATTCCGGGAATTGATGAATATGAGAGTTTCATGACAATTTTAAAATACATTGAAGTAAATTTCAATATTAAGTTAGATTAAAAAATTAAAATAATGAGTCAATTAGATATGTGGGAAGTGTTTATTCAAACTAAACCGGGATTATCTCACAAACACGTTGGAATTGTACAGGCACCAACAGCAGAAATGGCTTTGCAGAACGCAAGAGACGTTTATACAAGAAGAAAAGAAGGAACTTCTGTTTGGGTAGTTCCAAGTAAATATATTGTGACTTCGGAAGGAATTGACAAAGAAGCATTCTTCGATCCAGCTGATGACAAACTGTATCGTCATCCAACTTTCTACGACATTCCAAACGATGTAAAAAATATGTAATAAGACTTTTGAGATAATAGACGGCTAGATAAAAGACCTTAAGGTTTACTTGTCTATTTTCTATCCATCTATCATCTATCTGTCTTCAAATTGATAAAACAATGAACCCATTATATAATTATTTATTAAAACTCGCAGACGACAGTTTCATTATGGGACAGCGTTTGTCTGCATGGTGCGGTGAAGGTCCTTATTTAGAGGAAGATATTGCATTGACAAACATTGCGTTGGATGAGCTGGGGCAGGCTAATAACTTTTATGTTTATGCTTCAAGAGTAATTGACAACGGTAAAAGTGAAGATGACTTAGCCTTTCTAAGATATGAACACGAATATGTAAATGCACACTGGACAGAACTTCCAAATGAAGACTATGCTCAGACCATTCTGAAAGTCTACGTTTTTGCTGTATATCAGAAACTGATGTATGAGGCATTGTCCAACTCTACAGATGAAGAGCTTTCGGCTATTGCTCAAAAATCATTAAAAGAAGTAAGATATCATTATACCCATGCTGCATCATGGATGAAAATTTTCGCTCAGGGTACAGAAGAAAGCAAATCCCGTGTGGTAAAAGCCATTGAAGATATCTGGGAATATACAAAAGGTCTTTTTGCTAAAACAGAAGGTGAAGATGATCTTATTGCCTTGAACATCGTTCCGAATGCAGATGCTCTTTACGAAGAATTCATTGCCATTACGAAGAAAGATTTTGCAGATTTCGGGTTGGAATATCCATCAAATCCTTTTATGCAGCCAAAATCAAGAACAGGATATCATACCGAATATTTCGGATTTATTCTTTGTGAGCTTCAGTATATGCAGAGAGCGTATCCGGGCTGTATTTGGTAACAAATATGAAAAAATTACTTCTGGGAATATTTGCTTTTTTTCTTATAGTATATGTGATGTTATGCGTGGGAATCTACTTCTATCAGGAGAAAATTATTTTTTATCCTGAAAAGTTACCGGAGAATTACAAATTTAAATTTGATGGTGATTTTGAAGAAATAACGGTTACAACACAAGATAAAAAACATTTAAACTCCATTTTATTTAAAGCTCAAAACCCTAAAGGAGTAATTTTTTACCTTCATGGGAATGCAGGTTCATTAAAAGAATGGGGTGAAGTAGCTGAACTGTATGCCAATATGAACTATGATACATTTATATTGGATTACAGAGGATACGGAAAAAGTGAAGATAAGATTAAGAATAAAGAGCAGCTTTTTTCAGATGTTGAAAATGCTTATAAAGGGCTTTTGAAAAGATATCCGGAGAACAAAATTATTATTTTAGGATATTCTATAGGAACGGGCTTAGCTGCAAAATTAGCGTCAATGCAGAACGCAAGATTATTGATTTTGCAGGCTCCGTATTATAGTATGGAAGATGAAATGACTCAAAAATTTTCATTTCTTCCCAAGTTTTTACTGAAATATAATTTTGAGACTGGTAAATATTTAAAAACAGTTAAGTCGCCAGTCGTTATTTTTCATGGTGATAAAGATGAGGTTATTAATTATAAGTCATCCTTAAAACTAAAAAATAGCTTTAAAAAAGGTGATAGCCTGATTGTATTAAAAGATCAGTATCACAACGGAATAACAGATAATTTGGATTATCAGAATTCAATGAAAATAATTCTTGATTCTGGTAAAAAGTAAAATATGAATCAGCTTTTAGATTTATTAAAAACAATTCCCGATCCGGAAATTCCGGTGATTGATATCGTGGAATTAGGAATCGTAAGAGATGCACAGGTCACAGGTGAAAATACTTGTGAAGTGATCATTACACCTACTTATTCTGCCTGTCCTGCAATGTTTACCATTGAAGAGGATATTATCAAAATGATGAAAGAAAACGGTTGGGAAGCAAAGGTAGTAACTAAGATGTTTCCAATTTGGACAACAGACTGGTTGACTGATGAAGCGAGAGAAAAACTTCGTGTCTACGGAATCACCCCTCCCGAAAAAGGAGCTGACGAACATCACATCGGGAAACCGAAAAAATGTCCGCGCTGTGGTTCTGAGCATACCAAGCAGATCAGCAGATTTGGGTCTACTTTATGTAAAGCCTCTTATCAATGCTTAGATTGCCTGGAACCTTTTGATTATTTCAAATGTCATTAAGTGTAACTATAGATTAATGTACAATTTATCAATAAAACTGACGGATATGCAGAGCATAACGATGCTGTTGTTAGATTGTTAAAATCTTAGGTTGTTACATGAATTTATATTGTTAAATTAGTGCATTGTTAAATAATAAATTAATAAAAACTATGTATACACAACTCGATATTGAAACGCATTTTGACGGGAAGCTTAAAATCGCATATCTGAATCAGCCAGACACAATGAATGCCCTTACAAAGCCGGCTTTAGGAGATCTGAAAGATTTTATCAAAGAATGCAACGAAGATGAAACCGTAAGATGTGTTGCTATTTCCGGAAGAGGAAGAGCGTTCTGCTCAGGTCAGAATCTGGATGAAGCTTTTGTGGTAGGCAAAGAACACCATGATCAGGATATTATCAGAAAAATTGTGGTAGATTATTACAATCCGCTGGTGACAGAAGTTACACGTTGCAGAAAACCCGTTATCGCTTTGGTAAATGGCCCTGCAGTAGGAGCTGGTGCTATGTTGGCTCTGATCTGTGACTTTGTTTTGGCAAGTAATAAAGCATACTTCTCACAGGCATTCTCAAATATCGGTTTAATTCCTGATACAGGAGGAACATACTTCTTACCGAAGCTTTTAGGCAGACAATTGGCAAATTATTTAGCGTTTACAGGTAAAAAATTATCTGCTGAAGAATCTAAATCCTATGGTCTTGTTGCTGAAGTTTTCTCGGAAGAAGAATTCGCATCAAAATCAATGGAAATTCTTGAAAGAATGTCGAACATGCCAACCGCAGCAATTAAGCTTACCAAAAAAGCTTTTGCACATTCTTATACCAATACGTTGAAAGAGCAGCTTGAGCTGGAAGGTGATCTTCAGCAGGAAGCAGCAGAAACTGAAGACTTTATCGAGGGTGTAAACGCCTTCTTACAAAAAAGAAAACCTAATTATAAAGGAAGATAAATTTCGTATTAATGTATTCATGTAAAATGTATTAATGATTTTTAAACGATTTACATGAATACATTTTACATTAATACATTGTACAAATAAAAATGAATATTGGAATTATCGGTGCCGGAACAATGGGAATCGGCATTGCACAAGTAGCCGCTACGAACGGATGCAAAGTTTGGGTTTATGACGCCAATGCAAAACAAGTAGAAACGGCAACAGTAGGTTTGGAAAAAACACTGACCAAATTAGTTGACAAACAAAAAATTTCAGGAGAGAAAATGACTGAAATTTTAGCTAATATTTCCATTGCTACTGAATTGAAGGATTTCAAAGATTGTGAACTCATCATTGAAGCCATCATAGAAAACAAAGACATCAAAACCAAAGTGTTTACAGAGCTTGAAAATTATGTTTCAGAAAACTGTATCCTTAGTTCCAATACCTCATCTATTTCTATCACCTCTCTGGGTGCAGAACTAAAGAAACCGGAGCGTTTCATTGGAATTCACTTTTTCAATCCGGCTCCGTTGATGCCTTTAGTGGAAGTTATTCCATCCTTATTGACAGAAAAAACTTTAGCAGAAAAAATCTATAACCTCATGAAAGAATGGGGGAAAACTCCTGTTATTGCCAAAGATATTCCCGGATTTATCGTCAACAGAATTGCCAGACCTTATTATGGGGAAGCACTTAGAATTGTTGAGGAAAACATCGCAACACCGGAACAGGTGGATGATGCTATGAAAACACTGGGGAATTTCAAAATGGGACCTTTTGAATTGATGGATCTCATTGGAGTTGATGTCAATTTTGCAGTAACAACAACAGTTTACAAAGATTATTTCTACGATCCTAAATACAAGCCGTCTCTATTACAGCAAAGAATGTCTGAAGCAAAACTTCACGGAAGGAAAACAGGAAGGGGTTTCTACGATTACAGCGAAGGAGCAGAAAACCCTGTTGCTCAGAAAGATGATGCTTTATATCAGCAGATCTTTTTAAGAATCATTTCAATGTTGATCAATGAAGCGGTTGAAGCAAAAAGATTGGGCGTTGCGAATGATGAAGATATTGAACTGGCAATGCAAAAAGGAGTAAATTATCCAAAAGGATTATTAAGCTGGGGGAAAGAAATCGGATACGCAAAAATCTCCGAAACCTTACAAAACCTTTACGAAGAATATCAGGAAGAAAGATACAGACAAAGTCCTTTACTGAGAAAACTATAAAAATATTTAAATCTGCTAGTGTATTGTCATGCTGAGCGAAGTCGAAGCATCTCTCAAGTAGATTATTATATCAAAAAAACTTCATGAATATAGAAGAATTCAGAGCTGAGCTGGAAACCAGACTTTTAATTGAGAAACAGTATTTAACTCAGGAAGCTTCTTCTGTCAATGCTGAGGAAAGGCTTGAGCTGTTAGGAAAGTTTAATGAGAAATATAAAGAACTGATCAAAAGATTAGCCAATGAAAATGGAATTGATTTAAATGAATCCTATTCCTCTGAAAATTCATCAGACTCAGAAAGTCTTTCATACGAGCAGATTATTCTAGGTAAAACAATGAATGTTTACGACAGGTTATCCGATGAGCTGTATGAAGAAATAACAAACATATAATTAATAGAAATGAATCCAAGACAAGTAGCAGATTATATGTTCAATCAGGATTATTTTTCCCAGTGGATGAATATCAAAATGATTGAAGTAAAAGAAAATTACTGTTTAATAGAAATGCCCATTAAGAAAGATATGATTAACGGGCTTAAAACGGTTCATGGCGGAGTTACATTTGCTTTTGCAGACTCAGCGTTAGCATTTTCATCCAACAATACAGGTGATGCTGCTGTAGCGCTGAACTGTATTATCAATTTTACCAAAGCCGGAAAGGAAGGAGATATTTTCAGAGCCGAAAGTATTTTGGTGAATGATACCAGAAAAACGGCGGTTTATGACATTCAGATTACCAATCAAAACAGTGAGCTGATTGCAAAATTTGTTGGAACAGTCTATAAAATCGGGAAAAAAGTCACCGACTTATAAAAAACATTAACCAGACACCATAGTAAACAAAATGAGAAAAATATTTCTACTGCTTTTCGGGATTTCAGCTTTTCTGATGAATGCCCAGCAGAAAGTAAATGAAGCTTTGAAAAAAGAACTCGATGAGATTATGAAGGTGGATCAGGGATACAGAATGCTTTTCGATTCCGAAATAACTCCGGAAAAAAGAGAGCAGCTCCTGACAACCCTGAATATTGACAAAGAAGAGTTCAAAAAGAAAGGCTGGCAGATGGTTGCAGAACATGATAGTTTGAACGTGCAGAAAATAGAAAATATTATTGCTCAATATGGCTATCCCGGAAAAACACTTGTAGGAGAACCTACAAACCAGGCCGCATGGTACGTAATCCAGCATTCAACCAAAATTGGAAAATATCTTCCTCTCATAAAAGAAGCTGGAAAAAAGAAAGAAATTCCTTTTACATGGGTTGCGATGATGGAAGACCGATATCTGATGCAGGAAGACAAAGAACAGATCTATGGTACACAGGGAAAAGGAGAAATGACAAAAGATAAGAACGGAAAACAAGTCTTTGTCAATTTTGTCTGGCCTGTTAAAGATCTCAAATATGTTAATAAAAGAAGAAAAGAAGCAGGTTTTGATTCTACTATTGAAGAAAATGCCAAAAGAATGTACGGGCCGGATTTCAAATACGAACCCTATACTTTAAAACAGGCTTTAGAACTAAGAAATAAAAACAAATAAATAGAAAAAGGAAGTTTGATAATTTCAAATTATGCATTATCCTATTTTCAAAGTAAAATTATGAACAACGTATACATCATAGACTATGTCAGAACTCCCATCTCAAAACTGCAGGGAGGATTATCAGAAGTAAGAGCAGATGATTTAGCTGCTATTGTGATCAAAGAAGTAGTTGCGAGAAATCCTGAAGTTCCTGTAGAGGAAATTGAAGATGTTATTTTCGGATGTGCCAATCAGGCAGGTGAAGATAACAGAAACGTAGCAAGAATGGGACTTTTATTGGCTGGTCTTCCATATAAAATTGGAGGTGAGACGGTAAACAGACTTTGTGCTTCGGGAATGTCTGCAGTAGCGAATGCATTCCGTTCTATTGCTGCCGGAGAAGGAGAGATTTATATTGCCGGAGGAGTAGAGCATATGACACGTTCTCCTTATGTGATGTCAAAACCTGGCGCTGCATTCGGAAGAGACAGCCAAATGTTTGATACCACTTTCGGATGGCGTTTTATCAACCCTAAGATGAAAGAATTATATGGTGTTGACGGAATGGGAGAGACTGCAGAGAATTTAGCAGATATCCACCAGATCAATAGAGAGGATCAGGATAAATTTGCCCTTTGGTCTCAGCAGAAAGCTACAAAAGCTCAGGAAAGCGGAAGACTGGCAGAAGAAATTGTAAAAGTTGAGATTCCTCAGAGAAAAGGAGATCCTGTTGTTTTTGAAAAAGATGAATTCATTAAACCAACGTCTTCTATGGAAGGTCTTGCAAAACTTCGTCCTGCTTTCAGAAAAGAAGGAACGGTAACTGCAGGAAATGCTTCAGGAATGAATGATGGTGCCGCAGCTTTGATTTTAGCAAGTGAAGAAGCGGTGAAAAAATATGGATTAAAACCAAAAGCAAAAATTCTGGGATCTTCCGTAGCCGGAGTAGAGCCAAGAATTATGGGAATCGGACCGGTAGAAGCAACTCAAAAGTTATTAAAGAGATTAAATCTTTCTCTTGAAGATATGGACATCATTGAACTCAACGAAGCATTTGCAGCACAGGCACTTGCTGTGACAAGAAGTTTAGGATTAAAAGATGATGATTCAAGAATAAATCCTAATGGAGGAGCTATTGCAATTGGCCACCCACTGGGAGTTTCAGGAGCAAGAATTGTAGGTTCTGCGGCAATGGAACTTCAGAAACAGGATAAAAAATATGCATTGTGTACCCTTTGTATCGGCGTAGGACAAGGATATGCAATGGTAATCGAAAAAGTGTAATCAATTAAAAAAGATAAAGATAGTAGAGTAAGAAAAATGTCTGACCTCTGAAATCTATTATCTGATCTCTAATAAATATGAACATCTACTCATACCACGGGATTCGTCCCATTATAAAACCTTCTGCCTACATTCATCCGCAGGCAGTCATTATCGGGAATGTAGAAATAGGGGAAGAAGTATATATTGGTCCCAATGCGGTAATTCGTGGAGACTGGGGGAAAATTATTATTAAAGACGGAGCCAATGTACAGGAAAACTGTACCCTTCATGTTTTCCCGAATATAGAAACCATACTGGAAGAATCTGCACACATCGGGCATGGCGCAATCATTCATTCAGGACACATCGGAAAAAACTGTCTGATCGGAATGAATTCCGTTGTGATGGACAAAGCGTATATCGGTGACGAAAGTATCGTTGGAGCATTGGCTTTTGTACCGGCTAATTTCAGATGCGAACCAAGAAAATTAGTGGTGGGAAGCCCAGCAAAAATTATCCGTGATGTATCTGACGAAATGATTCACTGGAAAACAGAAGGAACAAAACTCTATCAGGAACTGGCAAGAGAAGGGAAAGAAGCTATTCTGCCTTGTGAGCCTTTTACAGAATATGTTCAGCAGATCCCAACCAAAATTGTTGATTACAGCATTTGGGATGATATAAAATAATGACCATTTAAAATTAAATATGATTAAAAAAATTGCACTTATATGCAGCATGGTGTTGGCGATGAATAGTGTAGTATCAGCACAAACTGTTACGACAAAACCGCTTACAATAGGAGAAGTGAGGACTATTAAGTCCAAAACCTTAAATGAAGACAGAACGTTGAATATTTATCTTCCACAAGGTTATGATAAAACAAAATCATACCCTGTGATTTATCTGTTGGATGGAAGTATGAATGAAGATTTTATTCACGTGACAGGATTAGTCCAATTCTTTAATCAAATGTATTCCATGCCGGAATCTATTGTTGTGGGAATTGCTAATATAGACAGGAAAAGGGATTTTACCTTTCATACGGATTTAAAAGATTTACAGAAAGATTATCCTACGACAGGACATTCTGATAAGTTTATTGCTTTCCTTGAAAAAGAACTAAAGCCTTATGTTGAAAGTCAGTTTAAAACCACAGACAAATATTTGTTTGGTCAATCTTTGGGAGGGCTTCTGGCAACAGAAATACTTCTGAAAAAGCCGGAAATGTTCAACAACTATTTTATTATCAGTCCAAGCTTATGGTGGGATGATGAAAGTCTTTTAAAGCAGGCTCCTCAATTACTTTCAAAATCTTCAGATACTAAAAAGTTTGTCTATGTTTCTGTAGGGAAAGGAGAACATCCGGTGATGGTAAAAGATGCCGAGGCTTTCTACGATGTTTTGACAAAAGCAGGAAAGAAAAACTGGACATTGGAATATAAAATGATGGAAACAGACAATCATGCAACCATTCTTCACAGAAGCTTATATGAAGGATTGGTGAAAATGTTTCCCTATCAGGAACCGAAATAAATCAGTTCCAGTTGATGAGCATTCTGAAAAAATATTGGATCGTAATATTGATTTTTATAATCATTATGAATGCTCTAGGGCTTTATCTGGTAAAAGAGTCAATAGGAATTTCAGATGCTTTGGAACATGTTGAATCAGATGAGGCAATTGCTAAATTAAAGCAGAAAGACAATTTTTACATGTTGTTTGTTGAAATTGTCATCATTTTAGACGGCTGGCTGATACTATTTATCCCTTATTTGATTATTAGCAACTTTATTAAAAAGATTAATCTAAGCAAAAAGTAAAAAACTATATGGAAAAGTTAAAAAACTATATCTACGGACAATGGGTAGAAGGTACCGGAAGCGGAGTCCCTTTGTACAACGCCGTTACAGGAGAACAGGTAGCTGTTTCCGATACAGAAGGACTTAATTTTGAGCAGGCTCTTGATTACGGAAGAACAGTAGGATACAAAAACCTTTCTTCAATGACTTTCTACGACCGTGGAGAAATGTTGAAAAAAGTAGCACTTTATCTGTTAGGAAGAAAGAAAAAATACTACGACTTATCATATAAAACAGGAGCTACACATGTTGATTCATGGGTGGATATTGAAGGAGGTTTCGGGACTTTCTTTACCTATTCCGGATTGGCAAAAAGAATGCTTCCCAATACTTCATTTTGGGTAGATGGAGATACTCAGAAAATTTCAGCTAACGGAACTTTTTTAGGAACCCATATTTTAACACCTAGTGAAGGGGTTTCTATACAGATCAATGCCTATAACTTTCCGGTTTGGGGAATGTTGGAAAAGCTTTCTACTTCATTATTAGCGGGTGTTCCTTCTATTGTGAAGCCATCTCCTTTCGGGTCTTATCTTACGAATGCTGTATTCCAGGATATGATTGAAAGCGGAGTTTTGCCTGAAGGTGCAGTACAGTTAGTCTGCGGAGAACCTGGTAATATTTTGGATTATGTACAGGATGGAGACTCTGTATTGTTTACAGGTTCAGCCAATACAGGAAGAAAATTAAAATCACTTCCTTCCATCGCTGGTAATGCTGTTCGTTTCAATATGGAAGCAGATTCTCTGAACTGTTCTATCCTTGGATTGGAAGCAAAACCGGGAACTCCTGAATTTGACTTATTCATCAAAGAAGTTCGTAATGAAATGACCACGAAAGCAGGACAGAAATGTACAGCGATCAGAAGAATTATCGTTCCGGAACATTTAATTGGTGACGTTCAGAATGCTTTGTCTAAAGCTTTAGATCAGACTAAAATCGGAAATCCATTAAGCAGAGAAACCAAAATGGGATCTTTAGTGGGAAGGCAGCAGTATGAAGAAGTAGTAAGAAAAGTAAATCTATTAAAATCAGAAACAGAACTTGTCTATGATGGTAAGCACGAGCTGGTAGATGCAGACTACGAAAATGGTGCATTTATGAGCCCGAAACTATTCCTGAACGACAAGCCTTTTGAAAAAAATATTTCTCATGATGTAGAAGCTTTCGGGCCGGTATCTACATTGATGCCGTATAAAGATGCTGAAGAAGCAGCCGCACTGGCAAAAAGAGGAAAGGGAAGTTTGGTAGGATCTATCATTTCTCACGATGAGAACTTTATCGCAGAAACTTCATGGAAAATGGCTTCCCAGCACGGAAGAATCTTTGTTCTGAACAGAGATAATGCCAAAGAAAGTACAGGTCACGGTTCACCACTTCCTACATTAATGCATGGAGGTCCTGGTAGAGCAGGTGGCGGAGAGGAAATGGGCGGACTGAGCGGTCTTCATTTCTTCTTACAGAAAACAGCAATTCAGGGGTCACCGGATGTACTGAAAGCAATTACTAAGATCTATCAGCAGGGCGCAGAGAAAAAATTCTCAGACAAGCATCCTTTCCAGAAATATTTTGAGGAAGTGGAAGTAGGAGACTCTTTAGAAACAGCTGGAAGAACAGTTACCGATGCAGATATCGTCAACTTCTCCAATGTTTCATGGGATCATTTCTATGCTCATACTGATTCAACAAGTTTATCAGGAACCATCTTCGATAAAACTGTAGCTCACGGATATTTCATCCTTTCAGCAGCAGCAGGATTGTTTGTTTCAGGAAAAAAAGGACCTGTTATTGCGAATTATGGATTGGAAGACTGCAGCTTCTTCAAACCTGTATATGCCGGAGATACCATCACTGTTTATTTAACCGCAAAAGAAAAAATCAACAGAGGAGTAAAAGGCAGAAACATTCCTTCAGGTGTTGTGAAATGGCTGGTTGAAGTTGTAAACCAAAGAGATGAGGTAGTTTGTGTAGCAACAATTTTAACATTAGTTGCAAAGCAGTCTCCATTCATTGATCTGAATGTGAAAAATGTTCAGAAAATGTTGAATGGATTAACAGAAAGTACTCCTGCACTTTGGGGAAAAATGTCCCCACAGCAGATGATTGAGCATTTGGAACAAGCAGTTCTGGTAAGTTTCGGAGAACCTGAAGCAGAGAAATGTTTCACTCAGGAGGAAAATCTTGAAAAATGGCAGGATTCCCTTTATAACCACAGAGCAATGCCAAAAGAATTTACGGCTCCATTCCTTCCGCAGGATGGCTCACTTCCGGAATCAACACACAGAAATCTGGAAGCCGCAAAACAATCGTTTATGGATAACCTGAAGAAATTTGTAATCTATTACAAAGAAAATCCACAGGCAGAACACATGAATTATGTATTCGGAAAACTGAATAAAGAAATGTGGGAACTGATGCACAGAAAGCATTTTACTCATCATTTCCAGCAGTTCGGATTGATTTAATTCAACATAAAAATAAATTATAGTCCCTTCCAGTAATTGAAAGGGATTTTTATTTTAAATGTGATCGGAAATATATAAATTCAGGAATATTTTTTAATAATGAAATCTTTAAAAATTTCCCTTGTCTTTGGTTCTTTTTTACTTTTACTCTTTTTTTCTTGTTCTGGAAATCCGAAACCTGATAAAAAAGGTTATTTTTCTGAAGAGAAATTTGTTGATAGCCTGAATGTTGGAAGGAAGGGTAAAACTAAAGTCGAGATTGAAAAATTTCGGCATGTCAATAATGGTGATGTGTTTGTTACCTTGAATTTTTATGATCTAAAAGATATCTGGGTGGAAGCTAAAGGTTCAATGTTTCATACCTGGGAATTAAAGAACAGTTTTAAATTTATCAAAGATGGAGTAACCGGTTTAGATGTTCAGATAAGTGACTTTAATAATGATGGCTTCAATGATATGACTTATCAAAGCGGAATTGCTGGAAGAGGAGGAAATACAGTGATGACTTTGTTTGTATATAATCCGAAAAATAAATATTTTATCCACATCAAAAATTCAGATAATTATCCGAACCTAAGTTTTAATTCAAAACTAAATTGTATCAATTCTGTAATTTTAACAGGTTCTACCACAACGGCATTTTTAAAAATTAAAAAAGATTCCTTAGATGAATTTGCACGAGTAGATGTTTCTGATAAAATAGTGGTGGAAGAAAAAGATTCTACAGGTAAGTTTAAAATTATTGAAGAAAAACTGTTCAAAGGAAATGATGATGATCTTTATAAAGTTTTTAGAAACTACAAACCTTTAGAATATTAATTAGGTTTATTTTACATAGATGAGAATGTACATTATTTCAGTTAGTTATATTTTTTTTGCTTAAAAATGATTAACTTTAATAGGCGAAATCCGAAAAGCATACAGAGTAGGAGAGAATATCAAAACTGATTACTATGGAAAACTTAAAAAAACTTTCAAGACACGAGTTGAGATCTCTTAAAGGAGCCGGGCCAAACTGGTCTTGTGCCCTTAATCCTTGTCCTCCCGGAAGCTGTTGCCTCCCTGGAAGATGGCCTGATATTGCAAGAGCATGTTATATATGTGCCGATTCTTAAATTTTTTTAAACTTAAAACAATACATAAAGCTGCAATTACCTGTGATTTGTAGCTTTATTTTTATAATCTTTTGTTAAAAATCCTATCCTGTTTGATGTCCTTGGATTTATTCATTATTTTCAATCTTTTAATTCAAAAAAAATAAACTATGGACCAAAGCTGGATGCAAAAATGGGAAGAAGTGAAGAATATTATGGTTTGTCCTACAGATCTGGAAACCTATTTTACTTCGGATGAAATTTTGGGAAAGAAAATGGAGACGATAGAAATTGGAAACGTTTCCCTTCCTTCTGGAAAAGTGGTGGTAAGAGATCCGCTGGTTTTTCTGAATGCGAATCAATCACCTTATTTTATTCAGGCTCCGAAAGGAAATTTTCCTGTGACTATTGCCGTAGTAAAATCTGAAGATTGGGGAGACAGATATGCTGTTGTAAAAGTAGAATTTACCAAAGAAAAGCCTGTTGTTTACAGAGAAGCTTTAGTTGGAATTGAAGAATTGGAGGGCGTTGCTGAAGATGATTATTTTGGTTTTGCCGTGGATGCTGGTTTAGGGTGTATTGCTGATAAAGAAGTACTCCCTTTTGTAGATAAATTTATAGATGAAATGGATGTCAGTAATATTTATGATGATTATTTCGCTGAGCTTTTCTCACAAAGCTATAAAGCTCATCCCAACAATCAGAGAGAGGCAGGAGACTGGATCAATTGGACGATTCCTGATACAAATTATCAGATTCCAATGTTTGCAAGTGGTTTTGGTGATGGTACTTATCCTGTTTACTTTGCTTATGATGCTAACGAAGAAATTTGTGGTCTATACATTCAATTCATCGATATTGAATTGGCTTTAAGTGATGAAGATGAGGACGAAGACGAGGATGGTGATGACGATCAACCTGAAAATTTTGTTTTCCTTAAAAATTAGGTATGAATACAACTTTTGCAGATCATGTCATCGAGTTCAATAAAAACCTTAGCTATAGAGGAAATCTTCCCGACGGCTTTGAAGTTCTGAACCCCTATCTGGATAATCCGGAAACATTGACGGTTATGCAGAAGTTTTATCACAAATATTATAATGATTCCATACAGAGAAAATTCATCATTGGAATCAATCCAAGCCGTCATGGAGCAGGAGTAACAGGCGTTCCGTTTACTGATACCAAAAGACTCGAAAGTATTTGTGGTATAAAAATGGAAACCGCCCGTACTCATGAAGTGTCTTCTGTTTTTATCTACGATATGATTGAAGAATATGGCGGTGCAGATCTTTTTTATGAAGATGTTTATATTAACTCTCCGTTTCCGCTGGCTATTGTAAGAAAAACAAAAAACGGATGGCTTAATGCCAATTATTATGATGATAAAGAACTGTTCGAGGCTGTGAAGAGTTTTATGATTGAATCTCTGAAGAAACATATCAGCCTCAATCTGGATACCTCGGAGGTCTTTATTCTAGGTAAAAAAAATGCTGACTTTATTTCAAAATTAAACATAGAAGCAAAGCTGTTTGATACCATGACTGTTTTGGAACATCCCAGATACATTCAGCAGTACAAATCAAAAGAAAAACAGCTGTATATAGATAAATATATTATGGCATTGAAAAAACAAAACCCTTAATGTTTGTATTAAGGGTTTTGTCATTTATGAATTAGAATCTTTATGGGATATGGAACTTATATATAATTTCCTGAAATTAATTTTTAATTACCTTCGTTGATTCTGTTGCTGTTTTGATAATATAAACTCCTTTTGGAAGGTCTGAAATATTGATTTCATTATTTCCTCTCTGGGTTTGTATTGTTTTCAGCATTTTACCGTCTACACTGTAAATTTTAGCTTCACTCGCTTTCTCTGTTGCAATAGAAAGAGGCCCGTTGGTTGGGTTAGGATAAATTGTCAGGTCTTTTTTAATGCTTTTAGCTTCAGAAGTACCCAATACCAGGTTGCTGTCTTTTACCCAGGTGAAAGCATCCAGGCCTACATATCTGAATGCTCCGCTGACCGTTAGTTGCAGTTCATCAATAATGATATTAGAGTAATTTTGGCCGTTTAAGTTGGTAAGATCAATCAGAGTATATCCATTTGTAGAGCCTAAACTTGTTGCAAATCCAGTGGATTTTGTTTGGGTAAATTTTGTTACTCCGCTTAATTTTCCTGTTACAGTAAGTGTCCCTGCTACATTGAGATCCAGATTGAGTGCTGAAAGATACATCCAGAATCTGTTTACCTTAAATAAATTTGAAGTGGTTTTAATACTGAATGATGGCGGAAATTGAGTATCGTTGGAATTATCAATATATCTGTTGTCATTCGCTGTTCCACTCCAGCCTGTTCCCGGGTAATTCCCTTGAATATCAAAGACACTTACATGCGAAATGATATTGAAAATGACTCCATTGTCGGTGAAGCTTGTACTTCCGTGCGATTCCGTTTCAAATTGTTCTGTACTGGTCTGCCCGAATGAGAAAATTGAAATGAGCAGACTACAAATTGTTAAAAAAGTAGTGCTTTTCATGATTTTTTTGTTTTAAATATTAGGTTATTGTGAATATTAATCTCTTGGAGGATAAATACCTTCAACACAGATGATATAATTTAAGCCCAGATAAGGAGGCATATTATTCACTGGTAAATTTTGTCCTACAAAAGAAATACTTTGTCCGTTAATCACGGTGTCAGGGTTAGTATCATTTATAAAGCTGGACACCACATTGAAATCTCTTCCTACCTGTGTTCCTGAGATAGCAATAGATGCCGCCGCATTAGGGGTTGATGAGTTGGCATTCTTATTAGCAACTTTCAATTGAAATCCACCACCAATGCTTGGAAGATTTGAAGTTAAAAGGGTATTTTGTGTAGTACCGGCTACCACTCCCAAAGGATAAAACTGGTTAGCATTTACATTTCCAGCTCCCAAAGCCATACGTCCTTTTAAGTTAGGTAAAGCGAAAGTTGTAATACCGTCTCCACCATAAGTTGTTCCTAAAATAGAAAATAAAGCTGAATTTCTTGAAATAGCTATTAAACTTCCGTCACAAAACATCCAGCCTCTAGGCGCGAAATTTCCTGCAAATAATTTTACAATTCCAATGTACTCTTCCATGATAATGATATTTAGTTTTAAATTTCTTACTCTGTTGTGGGCTTTTCAGATTCCGCCTTTAGTTATTATTTCTAGGCCAAAGGAACGACTAATAATGAGGGAGTACTAGAGTAGAAAATACCAAATTAAAGATTCCGTATTTCTACGTAAAGGGAATCTTATAAAAGGTAACTCTATCATGGAAATTATTATCTTTAAGTTTCTCTGAAAGAGCTGTATTTCGTATTTTTGTAAGAATCCAATAAAAATAAAAATGAGCGAATTTGTAGCATCAGAAATTAAAAATAATATTGCCGAGATCAGTTTCGGAACACTCAAAAGTAATTCTCTTCCGGGAGCAATTTTAGAAAAGCTGGCAGAAACTATCCTTGAAGAAGGTGCGAAAGATGAGGTGAAAGCTATTTTAGTAAAAAGTGCAGGTGAAAAGGCTTTCTGTGCAGGAGCTAGCTTTGATGAGCTTTTAGCTATTGAAGAACTGGAAGCTTCCACACAATTCTTTGGTGGTTTTGCAAAAGTTTTGAATGCTATGAGAAATTGCGGGAAAATCGTAGTGGTAAGAGTACAGGGAAAAACTACCGGTGGAGGAGTTGGAATTGCTTGTGGAGCAGACTACTGTTTTGCAACAAAAGATTCAGCTTTAGCACTTACTGAGATCAATCTTGGAATCGGCCCTTTTGTAATTGGACCTTATGTAGAAAGAAAAATCGGGAAGTCACAATTCTCTGCTATGGCAATTGATGCAGACTTCAGATCTGCTGAGTGGGCTGAGCAGCATAATGTTTATCATTCTGTATCAGATTCTATTCAGGAGATGGATGCGAAACTGGAGAAATTTTTACAGACCTTGGCGTCAAGAAGTAGTGATGCTTTAGCTTTAATTAAAAAAGTTTCTTGGGAAGGAACAGATCATTTCAATGAATTGATGCCAGCGAGAATTCATATGAGTGCAAGTCTTATCCTGGAAGATTCCGCCAAGAAAAATATTGAGTCCATTAAAGAAAAGTTGAGAGCGAAATAATTTTTTCTTTACTCTTAATTTAATATATTTTGAGAGCCTCGCTTCTAGCGGGGTTTTCTTTTTGACATATAAGTAATCAGGAAAATTATTTTCAAAATTTAAAATAAATAATTGGCAGATTAAAAATAAATTATAACTTTGTAATTCAAAGTTCTTTTTATGGAGACAAAAAACTATCACGAAGACTTATCCCATATCCGTTCCATGATGGAGCGCTCTTCCAGATTCATTTCTTTAAGCGGTCTGTCAGGAGTTGTTGCCGGATTAACAGCAATTATTGGAGCTATATATGTTTTTTTTGTTTTTCAGAGGGAAGGAATCAGTTATTTTGATGGAGACAGAAATATTCTGGGACCAGCCTTGGTTAAAGAACTTGTTGTAATTGGAATAGTTATTTTAGTGGTTGCTATTCTTAGTGGTTACATTTTTACCGCCCATAAAAGTAAAAAGAAGGGTTTGAAGATCTGGGATGCCACTACAAAGCGACTATTAGTTACCTTTGCAGTTCCTTTGGTAGCAGGAGGAGTTTTTTGCCTTGCACTTCTTTATCATCATCTTTTTGTTTTCATAGCTCCGGCAACATTGATTTTTTATGGACTGGCTCTGGTAGCAGCAGAACGCTATACATTAACGGATGTAAAGTATTTAGGATATCTTGAGATCATTTTAGGACTTATTTCTTTATTCTTTTTAGGATGGGGATTATTGTTCTGGGCAATTGGTTTTGGAGTTTTGCATATTGTATATGGATTGATTATGCATAAGAAGTATAAATAATAAAGTGAATAGATTTTTCAAATATCTTCTGATAATCATTTCTGTAATTGGAGGAGTATTCTTGATTGGTTCTATTGTAACAGTTTTAATGATTGGTTGCGCCTTTGGAAGTTTTGACAAAAGTTATTCGGTAACTGAATTAAAGGATGAATATTATTCAAAAGAAGCTGAAATTAAAGATTTAATAAATTATTACAACAAAATCAAGCCTGAAAATTATTCTGTAGATATAGAATTTAAAAATGATAAAATACTTGAAAGACTAAGAATAATATATAAAGATTCGTCCAATGTGGTTTATCAAAACTGGAATGTAAATTCTAATGTTTTATTTACAGAAAAGCTTAAAGGTATAGCAGGGTGGAACGAAGAACAGATTGCAGTTTTAAAAAATAAATTAGATATAGCAAACTGTATTTCTGTAGAAGATGGAGAACCTTTAAAAATAGGCTTTAAAAGAAGTGGCTTGGGAATGTTTTCTTTTAATGTTTTTCAAGAAATAAATACTGACCGAAGTAAATATAATGACGGTTGTGAATATATATTGGTAAACAGAAATTTAGCTTTTCAATATGGAGGAGGAGCAATCGGAAATCAATGTTTTCCCAATAAAAATTAAAAATTATGATCAAAATAAATCAACTCAACAAAGAATTCGAAAGCCGTGTAAGACTGGGCATCATGTCCGTTCTTATGGTCAACGACTGGGTTGATTTTTCTGAAATGAAAGGCTTGCTTGGAATTACAGATGGAAATCTGGCCAGTCACAGCAATGCATTGGAGAAAGCAGGATATATTGAAGTGAAAAAAGAATTTGTCGGGAAAAAGCCCAAGACATCTTACCGTGTTACGCAGAATGGACGACAGGCATTTACAGAACATTTGGATGCTCTTGAAAAACTACTGGGACGATAGTCTTATATTTTTTTGAAAATTAACTTTGAATTACAAAGTACTTTATAATTTAAAACTTAAATAAAATGATAACACAAAAACAAAAAACAGTTACAATGTATGCCCTTCCATTGGTTTTACTGTGTATTCCATTGCTGGGAAATCTATTTTCTAAAGAAGTGAACTGGTCCGTTTCAGATTTTCTGATAGCAGCAGCTTTACTCTTTACAACAGCTTTTTTGGTCAACCTGGTCAGAAACAAAATCAAAAAACAAAGTCAGAAAGTTTTGATCTGCATTTTCATTTTGCTTGCTCTTGCACTGATCTGGATGGAGCTGGCAGTAGGGGTTTTTGGAAGTCCGTTTGCGGGAAGCTAAAATTGGTTTTTAATTAATTCTAAATAATAATGATAAAAGATTCAGAAATAATAGATCTAGGCAAGGCTGTATTTGGTTTTTTTTTTCAATGGGAACTCTTTGCCTTTTAGGAGCACTCGTTACAAAGGATGATTGGTTTGCTGGAGCTGGCTATTTGTTAATCATTTTTGGAGTACCAGTCAACATATTATGCATACTTGGTTTTTTGACATATGGTGTTATAAATACATCAAAATTCAAAGAATGTATGATAGCCATACTCATTTTGACAGCCAACATTCCTATTGCATTCATTTACACTATTGTAGGTCTTAGTCTTTTCCATTAATATCCATAAATATACCAATACTATTATGAAAAAAATCCGCGTTCAGTTTCTGCTTTTTGTGTACGATAAAACTCAGAAATTATACAGAAAATACTTTAAAAAGAAAAAAAGACAATGGCAGTTCAATGAAAAACAGCTGCTGGAATTTCAGGAAGATTCTCTGGGGAGAAAGCTGGGTGAATTTTACAGGAAGCATGGATTTTCAATGATTCCCAAAATGGAAAACCATGATGTACACCATCTGATCACTGGTTGCGGAACCAACTTTGAGGATGAAATCGCCATGCAGTACCTTCTTTTAGGGAACGGTAAGCTCAATGCACATCTTTTGGCAGCAATCGTTTTAGGAACAGTTATTCTGCCTGAATATGTGAGAATTTATATCAAGGCCTATAAAAAGGGGCAGAACATGAGAGCTTTCCATCATTGGGATTTTGAAGGGCTGTTGAGCCAGAAGTATGAACATGTAATGGACTTTATTCAGCAGAAAGAAACCATTGTTCTTCATTAAAAACATTTATCTGATGGGAAAAATAAAATTCAGTCCGCTTGGGAAAAGGTCTTTCTTCCTTTCGTTTCTGTTAGGAACGCTTCTGTTGGTCGCATTTTGGTTCATAAGAGCAGAATTTTTTATTGAACTTGGCTTTTATTATGTACTTGTAACCGCCGTGATTAATATGTTTATCCTTCTGCATGAACTTATTATCTATCTTACTGACGTTTCAGACCAGAAGGCATCCGGTAATTCAGTTCTCCTTTTGCTTGTCAATATTCCGATAACGGCCTTATACCTCTATATAATGACACAGTTCACCTGGATCGATGAGGTTCTCAAAATTTAATTCCTTTAATCTTTTAATTTTCAATCTTTTAAATATTCAAATCTCATGAAAACACATCACTATATATTTCTTACCGCCATCCTGTTTGTCATTGTCTTCTATGATCAGGATATTGGCTTGAATCTTGGAATTCTGGGAATCATTTATGCAGGATTAACCCTTTTTAAAACTTCGGAAAAAAACAAAACCAAAACCCTGTATATTCTTTTTGCAACAAGCATTTTATCCAGTATAGCATTTGCATGGTATGGAGATTTTCCTTCCTTTATTGCGGTAGTAAGTTCTCTCCTTTTGTTGGGATATAAATCGAAAAACAGGAGATTGAAAATTCTTTTTTTGATTCCGGTTTTTATTATAAACTGCTGCACTTCATTCTGCCGCTTTTTCAGTTTTGATGAATGGCTGCCCAAAAAGAATGTTCCTGGATTATGGCAAAAGACATTAGCTTTCATTTTAATTCCGCTGGTGCTGGTTTCCGTTTTCTTTGGAATTTATTCTGTTGGAAGTAATCATTTTGCCGCTCTTTTCGCAGATTATGAACTGGATATTAATCTATGGCAGGTATTCTGTCTCTTTGTATTAGGGTTTTTTATTGCCTTTAACTACTGGAATTATGCTGTGGAAAAACTCATCTATAAAAACAATCATTTTTTGGATAATGAATTTCAAAAAGATTCCCGGATGCCAAAAGCTACCTATTCCTTTCTTGATCTCAATGCCGAAAGAATGAGCGGAGTGATCTCTTTTGTCTTGCTGAATATTTTACTGATCTTCTTTATCATTACTTACAATTATGAACAGTTTTATGAAGCCGTGAAAACTCCCGTTCAGCTTTCCGAAGAAACCCATGAAAGAGTGAATGCCGTCATCATGTCTATCATTATGGCAATTCTCGTCATCATGTTTTATTTTAAATCTGGATTTAATTTTGATCCGAAAGCGGGACTACTGAAAATCTTAGCCAAAATCTGGATTTTCCTCAATGCAATACTTGTCATATCAGCAGCTGTTAAAAATTACGAATATATTGTCAATTATGCATTCACTTATAAAAGATTAGGAGTTTTTGCTTTCCTGCTTTTATCATTGGTCGGTCTGGCTTTGACGTTTATTAAAATTCAAAAACAGAAAAGAAACATATTCCTTGTCAATGCAATGGTCTGGTATTTCTATGGAACCATTTTAGTATGCAGTTACTTCAATTGGGGCGGCTTCATTACCTCTCAGAATATGAAAAGAAAAGATTTTGCGGTCAACTATCATTTAACTTCAATTAATTTCAGTGAAAAAGCCCTGTCGAGGTATGCGGACGAAAAAAATGATCAGAAACTCAAAAACACTTTGCAGACGAAAGTGAAAAGAGAAAAGTCTAAAACACTCCTTTCAAAGATTATTTACTTTCAAACCATTCAATAGCCAGTCATGAAAACAATCGTTGCATCTTCAAGGTTTAAAATCAATATGCTGCTGATATTGATGACAGTATTTTGTTTCAGTCTCTCAGCTTTCAGATACTATATCAGCGACACAAAAGTGTTTCTGTTTCTCAACTGGAATCTTTTTCTGGCATGGATTCCTTTATTACTAAGTTCTTTTATTCTTGCCTTTAATATCAAAAGCAAAATCTCACTGATCTTTATTATTATCGTCTGGATTTTGTTCTTTCCCAATTCACCTTATATTCTCACAGACCTTTTTCATCTGAGAGCGAGAAATTCAGTACCGATATGGTATGACCTGATTGTTATTCTTTCCTATGCCTGGACAGGACTGATCTGTGGTTTTATAAGCCTTAATGATATTGAAAAAAGCCTTTCCGAATATGGTAAAAGAAACAGTATCAATGCGGTAATTATTTTTTTTCTTTTCATGAGCAGTTTTGGAGTGTATCTTGGAAGATTTTTAAGATGGAACAGTTGGGATGTACTCAATAATCCTTTCGGTCTGTTCTCTGATATTGTAGTACGGTTTATCTATCCGCTTGAATATACCAAGACATGGGGTGTCACTGTTTTGATGGGAATTATGCTCAATTTTATGTATTTTACATTTAAATGGGTTGAAACAAATAATGATAGAGAATTGAAGCTGGAAAAATAAATCATTCTATAGAATTGGAACAGTTTTAGCATTTAATAGAGCTCACCAGAATGATATATTGGTACATTCTTAAACTTAATTATTATGAAAAAAAGCTTATTGTTGATTCCATTGATTATTATTTCATGTAAAAAAGAACCTGCCGTGACAACCGTTCAGGATAAGGATTCTACAGTTGTTACAGAAATGCCGGATTCTGTTGTAAAAGCAGATTCTGTAGCATTGAAAGAAAGAGATTCAATCATTAACAATGCTCCTGCCACGAAAGAAGTTCTGCGAAAAGGCGTAATGAGAACTGAAAAAGAAGGGCAGATCATTAGAATAGCTGATGCTACGCAGCTTCCTTTCACTTTGGGAGAAGAATTTAAAAAAGATGATCAGGAACTGATTTTAAAGCTGACCCATTACGATCGCCCGAATATCAAAGCAAAAATTTCAACCAAAGAGAAAGATTTTAATATCCGTTTCAATCAGATCAAACTTGCCAACGGAGACTATGACGGGCCTTTCGGAAGAGAGATTACTTACGATACCCCCGGGAAAGGTGAAGTATGGCTGATTATCGGTAAAAGTAATATGGCTTCAGGAAATACTAAGGGAAGCTTTACCATAACGGTAGAATAAGTTCAAATCAATTTGGTACAATTTCTGCAAACTAAACTCTAAGTTTAAAAATTTACAATTATGAAAAATATAGTTCTAACAGCAATGGCCGCTTCAGCTGTACTCGTAAGTTGCGGAACCGTACAGTCGCTGGTTCAGAATACATTTCCATACACCACGAATGTTTTAGTTTCCACAGGTGTTCCTGCAGATAAAGAAGTTTCTTCCACTGCAACCGCTACCAATGTACAGACATGGTTCGGAGGAAATAACAATGCAAAGATTAAAGACGTAAGGATTTCAGATGCTAAAATTTCTGTTGCATCCCCTTCAAGAGGAAATCTGAGTGCATTCAAAACCGTTAAAATATACGTTTCATCCAACGGAACAGGAGAAAGACTGATCGCATCACGATCCAATATATCTACCAACTCTTCCAGCTTAAATCTGGACCTGAATGATACCGGATTCCTTGATGAAATTGTAAAAAGCTCAGGATTGACGATAAGAACAGTGTATGAACTGAAGAATCAGACTTCTTCAGACATGAACATTAAAGTAGCCCTGAATTTCAGCAGCGTTCCTGCGAAATAACAGAGAAAAAAATAATATTAAAAACCCTCTTCCAGTAGTCTGAAAGAGGGTTTGATGTGAAGTAAAATGTATAAAAATCGTTTTAAAGTTTTGTGAATTTTTCAACAACTCTTCTTTGGCCTTCATTGATATTGATGATATATTGACCCATTGGCAGTTGTGAAATATCAATTTTTTCATCAGACAAAACAGAACTTTTGATCACAGTGCGTCCCTGAAGGTTGATGATTTCAAAATCCAGTTTTTTGTTTTCTGTACTTTGAATCGCAATAGTACTGCTGGATGGATTAGGGTAGATTTTAACCTCCAGCGGAGATAATGTTTTTACAGGGGTTGCAAATTTACTTTCCAGTTGCAGTATCGCATTTTTTACATTAGGAAGAGGCCCGATTTTCTGACCGGTTACAGTACCTCCCTGAGGAATTCCCGTAGAAATTAAAAGGTTTTTCATCGCAGAAGGTGTCAGGTTCTGACCTGTAGTCTGACGATAGAAAGACTGAATTAAAATAGCTGCAGATGATACTACAGGCGTTGCAGAACTTGTGCCGCTGAAATAATTATAAGTCCTGTTGTTATCATTGTCATATTTGGCATAAGAACCATAGCCCGCAGCAAGAACACTGCTTCCCCAACCCTGAACGTCCACTCTGTTTCCATAAGTACTGAAACTTAATTTTGAATGGGTTGTATTGGGAGATCCTGCCCCTACAATGATAGCTCCGCTATTTCCTCTGGCAAGATAAGTTGCATAAAACGGATCATCCAGATTCTGATTTCCGTTACCCGCAGCTGCAATGATAATAATTCCTGAATCAGTAGCTGCTTTCGTAAGATCCCAGATTACTTTGTCATACTCTGCAGGACAATATTGGCCATCTTTTCCTCCGGTCTGCATTTCATATAGAATAATATCACCTGCCTGAGAAGCATTAATAGACCTGCTCACGGCAGAAGCTCTGTTATATCCCACAGTGGTCCATTCCATATATCCTTTTATTTCGGAAGTATTGTAAGCAGCTCCTGTAAGGCCGATATTATCTTTTATTGAACCTAAAATACTCACCACTGCAGTTCCGTGGTCACGGTAGTTATTATTGGCTAATCCCGCATTCGGAGAATATCCTGGCTCCAGCTGTATAGAGTTTTGGTTGCTAAGCATCTCATGAGTTTTGTAAAAACCATATTCTACATCCCTTACACGAATATTCTGTCCGGTGATTCCTCTTGACCAGGCATATTTTGCATTGATTCCCGGGTTGTCATTCAGATAAGTCTGAATGCTTTCCAGATCAGGTGTTGCTACAAAAGCATTAACCAAAGGAGGTTCAATAGGAGTTGCACTCATCACAGATACATATTCTATTTCAGGGAACCTTTCAAGGCTATGAATGATTTTCTGAGTGGCTTCCTCATTTTGAAGGGGCAGATCTGCCTTATAAATTCTTTTCAGTTTTTCTACAGATTCTGAAGAGTTTCCGATTGCTTTGCTGCTTCTGGCCATTTCATCAAGTTTATTATCTGTAAAATCCAGATCGTATTTGAATGAAATGTTGTTTTCTCTTGAAAATCTCTCCAGATCAGCATTTCTACTGAATGCGGTTTTTTCTGAATTAATGCCCTTTGAAAAGCATACATAGATGATGGAATTTTGATCCTGATTCTGTTTGGGCTGACTGTCCTGACCAAAAGACAGGGAAGAGCAGAACGCAAACAATGCGAAAAGGTTGATTTTTGTTTTCATACGATTTTGTTAAATGGTTGTAAATCAGTTTTGATTTCTACCAAAAATAATAATAAAATGAAAACAAATCACATTTTTGTGAATTTATTTTTTGTTTTTTTATTCCTTCCTTATGTAGAAAGACCTTCATCAATTCTTTATAATAAACTGCACTGGTTTTAAAAAGCTGTGGGGTTTGGAAAATATACTTTGTATGATTACAAAAAACCATCCAGATCACTGAATGGTTTTGTTGAGGTATATAGGTTTTAATTTTTAAAGATCATCAAACCAGTTTAATTTATTCTTATGGTAGATTACTTTCTGCTTATTCATGATCCCATATTCAATACCAATACTGTCCTGATTGACATTAATGAGTTTTGCTTCCTGGATTGGAAGTTTTTTATCATCTAAATAAGTATCCTTAGATGGCTGTACTGTTTTTTCTATGATGTCTGAATAAGGAAATCTTGAGATTTGTTTTTCAAAAATACCTTCTTTCTTGTAAATCGTAATAAGCGGTCTGTAAAGTGCTCCCGGACGACCTCTTTCTATTCTGTAAGTTTCATCTAGCTGAATTCTTTGCTCACAGCCAATGGTTGAAAAATAATGAATAATTCCAAAAAATGGAATCATCATGGGTAAAATACTAAGGATAATTCCTGATATCAAAAGACCAAAGTATACTTTTATCACTTTTTTCTTCCAAAACCGGATAATGATAAAAATGGTCATCAACAGCCAGAGCCAGTTAATTATTTTATCAATGTAATATCCGGCGAAACTATAATTATTAAGGCTTAAAATTATTCCAAACAGAAAAACTAAAGTCACTGCCAGATAAGCAATGACTATATTTTTGTTATTCATCTTCTATAATTTAGCTTTTGGTAACTGAATCCATTACGATTGTGACGGGTCCGTCATTGATCAGGGAGACCTTCATATCCGCTCCGAAAATTCCGCTTTCTGTCTTTAATCCGGATTTAGCTATTTCTTCTTTAAAATAATCAAAAAGAGGAATAGCCTTATCAGGTTTTGCTGCTTTTATGAAAGATGGACGATTGCCTTTTTTGTAATCAGCAATCAATGTAAACTGGCTGATGCAAAGGATTTCCCCTGAAATATCCTTTACAGAAAGATTAAGTTTACCCTCTTCATCTCCAAAGATTCTTAGGTTTAAAACCTTCTGTACAAGCCAGTCTGCATCTGTTTTTTCATCATTTTCGTCCACACCTGCCAGCAGCATTAATCCTTTCCCGATTTCACCAACAATTTTTCCGTCTACTTTTACACTGGCTTCAGAGACTCTTTGTATAACGATCTTCATTTTATGTTCTAAAAATAAACATTTAAAGTTTTACTTGGTGCATCATAGTTATAAGGGTAGGTTTTAGGTGGCAGAGATGTTTTGGCTCCGGCCTCTGGCTGTCCTGTACTTAATATCCATCTTGTGTTATCCTGCGGGCAAATAATAGCAATATTGTCCTTTACTTCAAGGGTTGTATTGTTATCAGGACATATGTGGGGAGCGTTTCTGTCGTATACCTTAAACCCGCTTGCAGTTCGCACAATAATCAGTCCTCTGGTTCCGGATTGCTGTTCATTCACATAAATCCAACCGTTAATATTGTTCAAAGCGTAGTAGGCAGGCAGGTTTAGATTAAGAGATACATTAATGGGAGTATTGGGGAAGCAGCTCACAGTATCTTCTCTGCTTCCACAAGAGTTTATAGTTAAGTTACTGGAAATCAATAAGCTGAAAATAGATATGATTGAAAAAGTTTTTTTCATTTCAATTTAAATTTTTATATATTTGTAAAAATTAAACGATTACAACACGAAAACATTGTCCGGCAAATGTCGGATTATTTTTTTATACTAAAACTAAATTTTGAAAATTATGGCAAGCTATGTAACTAAGGAGGGCCTAGAGAAAATGAAAGCTGAGCTGGAACAGTTGGAAACTGTAGAGAGACCAAAAATCACTCAGCAGATCGCGGAAGCAAGAGACAAAGGAGATTTGTCTGAAAATGCGGAATACGATGCGGCTAAAGAGGCTCAGGGGATGCTTGAAATGAGAATTTCTAAGCTGAAAGACGTTATCTCTACTTCTAAAATTATAGACGAAAGCCAATTAGATACTTCAAAAGTTTCCATCTTAACAACAGTGAAACTTAAAAATAATGCTACCAAGCAAGAGCAGGTATTTACATTGGTACCAGATAACGAAAGTGACCTGAAGACAGGAAGAATTTCTGTAAACACGCCTATCGCAAAAGGTCTGTTGGGGAAAGCGGTTGGTGAAACTGCCGAAATTACTTTACCGAACGGAAACAAACTGTCTTTTGAAGTATTAGACATTTCTTTATAGTCTGATACGGTTTCTATTTCTAAACTTCTAAATATCTAACCCTAACTTCTGATAAAATGAGCACTATATTCACAAAGATCATCAACGGCGAGATTCCCTCTTATAAGATTGCAGAAAATGAAAACTTTATTGCATTCTTAGATGCAATGCCTTTGGTGAAAGGACATACTTTAGTAGTTCCGAAAAAAGAAGTGGATTTGATTTTTGATCTTGAAAGTGAAGAATACAAAAACCTTTGGGGATTTGCCCAAGAGGTAGCCAAGAAGATCAAAACTGCAGTTCCATGTGTAAGAGTAGGAGTAGCGGTAGTAGGACTCGAAGTTCCTCATGCACACATCCATCTGATTCCTTTAAACAAGATGGAAGACATGAATTTTAGAAATGAAAGATTAAAATTAACGAACGAAGAATATACAGAGATTCAACACTCAATTATTAATTCTTAACAATCAGAAAATCGTAAAAAAGTAATTTTTTACGATTTTCTTTAACATATACATATATATTATATCATATGAACTCAAACCAATGTTCTTTCTGTGGCAGAAAAAGAAATGAAGTACAGATGCTGATTTCTGGCCAGAATGGTTTTATTTGTGAAAATTGTATAGAGCAGGCGCACGCAATTGTAAAAGATGGTGCATCCAAAACAGGATATTCACCTGCCGACAGTATGGCTGAACTTAAAAAGCCGAAAGAGATCAAAGAATTTCTTGATCAGTATGTGATCGGACAGGATCAGGCAAAAAAACAGCTTTCTATTGCTGTATATAATCATTATAAGAGATTACTCCACGCTCAGGATGAAAACAGAGAAGTAGAACTTGAAAAGTCAAATATCATCATGATTGGGGAGACGGGAACAGGTAAAACTCTTTTGGCAAAAACTATTGCCAGAGAATTAAATGTTCCTTTCTGTATTGTAGATGCTACTATTTTAACGGAAGCAGGATATGTAGGAGAAGATGTTGAAAGTATTCTGTCCAGACTTCTGATGGTAGCAGATTATGATGTGGAAAAAGCGGAGAAAGGAATTGTTTTCATCGATGAGATTGATAAGATTGCAAGAAAATCAGACAATCCAAGTATTACAAGAGACGTTTCCGGAGAAGGAGTACAGCAGGGATTACTGAAACTGCTGGAAGGAAGCATCGTGAATGTTCCGCCGCAGGGAGGTAGAAAACATCCGGATCAGAAATATATCCAGGTGAATACTCAGAACATCCTGTTTATTGCTGGTGGTGCTTTTGACGGAATTAAAGAGATTATCGAAAGAAGAATGAACAAGCAGGCGATAGGTTTCAGTTCTGAGAAAATCAATAAAACAGACGAAGACGAATACATATTAACAAATATTAATGCAATTGATCTTCGTACTTTCGGATTAATTCCGGAACTTTTAGGAAGATTTCCAATCATCACTTACCTCGATAAACTCACGAAAGAGACGCTGGTAAGAATTATGAAAGAGCCAAAAAATTCAATTGTGAATCAATTTGTGGAACTTTTCAAGATGGATGGTACGGATTTGGTAATAACAGATGGTGCAATTGAAAAAATCGTAGAGGAAACTATTGAAAAAGGATTAGGCGCAAGAGGGTTGAGAGGTACCACCGAAAAAGTTCTAGAAGACTATATGTTTTCAATAGGAGAGGACAAAGAGATCGTTTTGACGGAAGATAATGTTTTGATTAATAGATAAAATATTTTTTTTTTAAGAAAAATAATAATACCTTTGCGGGTGAAGATTGTATTAACACACAAATAATTTATACAATGAGAAAAAGTTTATTTGCTATAGGTCTTTTAGCAATTAGTTACTCTGTTCAGGCGCAGATACTATGTCATGTTGACACTAATGCTAATATGTATGTGAGCGAAGGCACCCTAGTTTATAGTGGTGGAGGTGTACAGACAAAAGGTAATGGTCTTTTGGATGTACATGGAAATATTATGGTGGTAGGATCTGCTACAGATAGTTTTAAGACAATTGATGGTGCCGGAGCTGATAAAACAGACGGTGGAAATATCATCTTAAGGCTTAATACTCCTGCTTCTTTTGCTACTTCCACGTACGGTCAGCTGTACATTGACGGACTATCCCAATCCAACATTTCAGGTATCGTAACCAAAGAATACAGAACTACAAGTAACGGTAGCGGTAATTATTTCCAGCAAGTTGCTTTGCCTTTCTCTGGTAAAGCTTATAATTCATTATCTACTGAGGTTGGTAAAACTTTCAATACTGGAAGATATGACAATCCAATTCTTAAGTGGGATAATGCTAATGCTGTTTCTATTACTACTTTGAATCTAGCTCCTACCTCGACTACTTGGGATGCTTCAGGTTATTATATGCTTAAGGTTAAAAATAACGACTGGAATCCAAGTACTCCTGCATCAGGAAACGTATTCAATATTAACGGGAAACCATATGCTCCATATGCGGGTGCTGTAACATTACAGAACGCAGGGAAGTCTAATTTGGGAACCTCTAATGTTGTATTCGGAACGAATGGTAATGCTCTGAACCAATACAATGAGAAGTACAATACTTATCTTGATGATAGTTTTGAGTTTACTACAAATCCATGGGCTGCTACATTCGGTCAAAATTTCTACCAATTCGGAAATCCTTTCCTTACCAATTTAGATTTAGCTAATATTGGATATACTGAAAGTGTTACAGGATCTGACGGAAATGCAGTGAGAAATATCTGGGGTATTGAATATGATCCAGGTACCATCGTTACTCTTCCAAGTGGTTCTACTTATGCTACAGCTGCTAAGGTAGTTACTTTCTTACCTACTGGTGATGGAGTAGCTCCAGCTATTGGTGACGTAGACTTACTTGTAATCAAACCTATGCAGTCATTTAAAATAAAGTTGAGAGACAATACAGCTCAGACTTTAAATTTTAATACACTGAGAAGATTCAAGTCAACTGCAAGAACAGCAGGTATCAACTATGATGTAACAGCAGCTAAAATGTCTACTGGTAAGAATACAACCAATACTGTAAAACAGCTTGGTGTAATCGGTCTTGATGCTAATGGAAAAGAACTTTCCAGAACATACTATGTTGTTTCTCCAGGATTAACAACAGGACACCAGATTTCTGCAGCAACTTCAGTTCAGTCTTCAGCTGGTAAAAATATCATCGGTACTTTTGAAGAATCATTGAATGGTGGGTATGATAATAATAATACTAACTATTGGTTATATATTAACGAAGCTAATGAGAATAACTTCCAGGGTAAAAATGTTAAGTTAGTTAACTATTACCTTGATCAGGTGAAATCTTATAAATTCGAGATCAGAGAAAATGCAGCGCTAATTCCAGCTGGTGCACACCAGTTATCTTCAGGAATTGGGTTCTATTATAAAGCCGAAAACGGAAACTTAATAGAAGCTAAACAAGGAGATGTTGTAGCGGTAACAAATGAGGAAGCTAATTTGTATTATGGTGAACCAAGCAATATTACTTTAGCAGTAGAAAATAAACCTACTGCATCAAGAACACTTGTAGTGTATGATCCATCTATTACAAATTACATTGTAAGATTTGATCCAAAATGGAAAAAAGCAGATATTCAAGTTTATGATATGAGCGGTAAACTAGTAATCTCTAAAAAGGCGGTTGATGCATCCAGAGATTTTGTAATCGAGCTTGATGGCTCAGTTAAAAATTCATACGTTGTAAAAATCGTTTCTGATAAGGGAGAAACTGTTAACACTAAAATCTTAAAATAAGCCACATGAAAACTATTAATAAACTAGTATTAGCTCTTTTTCTTTTTGCTATAACTTTAGCAAATGCAGCCCCACCACAACCAGCTCCAACAGGAACCGGAAATGGAGGGAATGGTACCGGAGCACCTGCACCCATTGATATGTACGTATATGTACTTGGTATTGTAGCAATTGCATTTATTGTTTACTTTACAAAAAAGTACAAGAGCGTAAAAGCATAAAATTTTATTAAAATAATATTAAACTCTCTGATTAATCAGAGAGTTTTTTTATTTTTACTCTATGAAAAAGATTTATACGCTATCTGCGGTTTTGGCCGCATTTGCTCTGCAGGCACAATTTACAGTTACCATTCAGACTCCGGCAGACTTTAAAGATCAGGACGCTATTCTATATACATTAAACGGTTCAAAAGATATTATTGTTACGAAGGAACAGAGTAAGAATAGTACGTGGACTTTTAAATACCCAAGCAGCTATATGGGAATGATGAAAATCTATTTCCCAGGCTCTAATAATACCGTAAGCTTTATTTCTGAAAATAAAAATGTCAATATTAAACTGGATATCCAGAATAATAAAGTTAAAGATGTTACCTATCTGGATGAAGCGAATAACCTGATGAGCAAGCAGCAGGAAGGTTCACAAAAGAAAGAGCTTATTTTGCCGGCTTTAGCACAGATCAAAGAATATTATAAAGATAATACAGACTTTGGAAAAGCACTGAAAATAGAGATCGACAGACTTTCCGGTACTTCCAGCTCTATTGATGCTGCTCAACATCCATTTATTACCTATTATAACACGAATTACAGTAAATTTATTTCCCCTTCACAAGATGCTGCCAAAAAAGTAGATCAGGAGGAAATAATCAACTTTCTGGATAAGTCAAATGATATGCTGGAAACTTCATCATTACTAAGACCAGTATTGGTATCTTACCTGAATTCCGGGGGAAATACTAATGTTACTGCTTCTGTTGACAAACTATTAGACCGATTAAAAGTAGAAACTCCAAGAGGTCAGACTGTTTTATCAGAACTGATCGATATTTTTGATGTATATGAGATGGATGAATATAAGAGCAAATATTTGTCGCTTGCCAAAAATCTTAAGTGTACCATCAACGACAGACTTGCTTCTACATTGAAATCGAACGCTAATATTGAAATGGGAGCTGCTTTCCCTAATTATAAATTCCAGTCGCCTGTAAATACTACAGCGAAGTCGTTATACGATATAAAGGCTGATAAAAAGGTTATTGTGTTTTGGTCATCCACATGCTCACACTGTGAAAGCGAACTTCCGAAACTTCTGGAAAAATACAATGAGCTGAAATCAAAGAATATTCAGGTTGTAGGGTTTTCTTTAGATGTTGACAAAAACTCTTATACTAAAAAGATTGCTGCATTTCCTTGGGTGAATGACTCAGAATTGAGAGGATGGAACAGCAGTTACACAGATATGTACAATATTCATGCAACTCCGACGTATTTTATTTTAGATGCTAACAATAAGATTATCAACAAACCAGATCATGTGGGAGATGTTTTGGAATATTTTAAGTTAAAATAATTTTGGAGGTAAAGAAATATTTTCTATATTTGCACCACCAAAACGGCGAGGTAGCTCAGTTGGTTAGAGCGCAGGATTCATAACCCTGAGGTCACGGGTTCAATTCCCGTCTTCGCTACAAAAAACCGCAATCATTGATTTAATGATTGCGGTTTTCATTTTTTAGAATAACTGAAAATCTATCTTTTTATTTCCTCCCAATTTTTTCATTATTGTCTTTCAATAGAAAATTAAGGGAATGATCCGGCTTTTGAGCTTATCCTACTCTTTATCGAAATTTTTTTTTTAAGATAGAAGGTTATTATTTCCCATGCATTCGCTTTCTTACAGGCTTTTTTTGATGGATCTGTTTATTTATGATCTTAGGTTCTCTTTTGCAGAGTAAAGGCTGTAATCAATGAATTTTACTAATTGGATATGTTGAAAGTGTGACTAATCTCGGATATCATTATAAAAAAGCCGTTCTACAATCTGTACAACGGCTTTTATTTTTTATCTAAATTCTTTATCAGACCTGATATCCAAGAAGCTTTCTGATTTGATAGAAGAATCTTTCAATCAATCGGAGATCTTGTGTTACGATCTCTGCGCTGCCTCTGAGTTCTTTATCGAATGTAAGCGTTTTGTTATAGCTGGTTTTTAATCCTTTTGGTAAAATAACATCTACGTAATAGTTACCTTTATCATCAGGAATAAGAGAGATATTCTGTACTTTTCCTTCAATGATACCATATTCCTGGAATCGGTAGTTATCAAGCTTAATCAATACTTTTTCGCCTGGAATTATTTTTCCTGAGTTGGTTGTAGGAACAGACATTCTGCCTACCAGCTGCTCTTTATTTTTAGGAAGAATAGAAACGATAGGTTCACTCACCTTTACAAACTGATTTTCACCAAAAAACTGCTGGAAACTGGCAATACCATCCGTAGATGATATGACAAGGTAATTCAGCTCCCACTGTTTTAAAGATTTTCTCAGTTGCTCAAGAAGCTGTAAAGTTTGTGAAGAATATGTAATTCTGTCTTTTTCTGTATTAATGGCAGTTCCGCTTTTAGTCTTGTTAAGATTGGAAATACCCTCATCCATTTGTGAAATGGTGATGTTAAGATTTTCAAGATTTTGCTGGGCCTGAAGATATTTGATCTTTTCATTTTCAAGTTCCATAGCTGAAATAACTCCCTGATTGAAAAGTTCCTGAGACCTGTTGAAGTTTTTCTTGGTCAGATCATATTTTATAGATTCCAGGTTTTTCTGTTGTTTTAAGGTAGCTATTCTTACGCGGTATTCAGAAATACTCTGATTGGCTGCCAGGTTTTCCGGAGCATAAGGCTGTAATCTTGTAAAAAGGGCTTCATCCTGAAATGCTTTTGCAAAACTGTTGTATTCACCCTGTAATTCCCCCAATTTGAACCTTGAAGCCTGGGCCAGAGGGAAGTTATATAAATTATCAGGAGTAATGGAGTCTATCAGCTTTTTAAGCTCTAGAATGTCCTTATAATTGGCTGCAGACTGCATTACCATCAGAACATCATTCTTTTTAACTTCCTGATGGTTTTTTATGAATATTTTTTCAATTTTGGAACTTGTCCTTGCTTCGATCTTCTCCGGAGGATTCTGTGAAGTTACAATAATAGGTGCCGGTACAAATTCCGGATATTTTATAATGTAACTCATTAGGAGAATCAACAGGAGAATAATAAATATAACGGTATTTCCCCAGCGTATCATCCAATGAGGAGGCTGGGTAAGAATATCCTGAACGCTTTCTGAGCGAAGTTCAATATTGTCTAAAACGTCTTCTTTCATTTTTCTAAGATAAAATTTCCCCCAATATTTCAGGGGGAATATAATTTAACCAAATGGGCAATTCCCGTCGTACCACGATGGTGGTGAAGTATCAGCATCCGGTGGACATGCAATATGATGGATACGGCATGGCATCCAGCTGCCAAGACACCAAGAACCACAACAATTGTTGTCCGGAATAACTACACCTCCGCTGACAAATGCCAGATCTTTTCTCGAAAGTTTTTTTAGATTTTTCATGATTAAAATTAGTTTTTGTTTTTCCTACTCTATAAGCTTTTCGGTTCCGCTATATGTTTACTAGCTTCCTAGTTCAAGCTGGTTTCTTACAAGTCTGTAATATTCTCCTCTTAAATCTACAAGGTCTGCATGACTGCCTTCTTCTACAACTTTCCCCTGATCCAGTACGATAATTTTATCCGCATGTCTTACTGTAGAAAGTCTGTGGGCAATAACTACCGCTGTTTTCCCTTTGAAGAACTGCTCAAGGTTTTCCATGATCACTTTCTCATTATTGGCATCCAGTGCTGATGTAGCTTCATCAAACAAAATATATTCAGGAGATTTGTAAACGGCTCTTGCAATGAAGAGTCTTTGTTTCTGACCACCGCTGACTCCAACACCTTCATTTCCGATTTTCGTATTATAACTTAACGGAAGGCTTTCAATAAATTCTTTAATGTTGGCTATTTCTACGGCACGTCTCAGTTTTTGTTTGTCAATATGGTCTTCACCTACAGCAATGTTATTAGCAATAGTATCGTTGAATACATAGCCTTCCTGCATTACCACTCCGCAATGATCTCTCCAGTATCTTGGCGAAATATTCTTCATATTGGTGCTCCCGATTCTGATTTCACCCTGATCAGGATCATAAAACTTCATTAAGAGTTTCAACAAGGTCGTTTTTCCACTTCCACTGGCTCCTACAATAGCTGTAGTCTGCTGATAAGGAATCGTAAGGCTTAAGTTTTCAAAAACCGGAACATCGGAACCAATATAACGGAATGACATATCCCTGATCTCGATATCTTTCTTTGGAACATCTGTGACGTACTGTTCATTTTTATCTTCCTCATCATCTTTATCATGAATTTCTCCTAATCTTTCAAGGGAAATCTTAGCATCCTGAGTCTGCTTGATAAAGTCGATAAGCTGAAGAAGAGGGCTGTTCAACTGTCCAATGATATATTGTACAGAAAGCATCATTCCTAAAGTCAGGTTACCACTTAAAACCAGTTTTGCAGAAAGGAAACTTACCAGAATATCTTTCATCTGGTTGATAAAGTTACCTCCAACAGACTGCCATTGTTCTAATGAAAGAGATTTTATTCTGATCTTAAACAGTTTTACCTGGAGAAATTCCCAGTCCCATCGTTTTTGTTTTTCAGCATTATGCATTTTAATTTCCTGCATACCGTTGATAAGTTCAATCACTTTACTTTGTTCCTGAGAGACCTGAGAGAACCTTTTGTAGTCAAGTTCTTTTCTTTTTTTCAGGAAGAAACTGATCCAGCCAATATACAATACAGCCCCAACAAGGTAAACAATGAATAATCTGTAATCATAAAACAGCAAAACAATACTGAAGATGATAAGATTCACCAGTGAGAACAGGGTATTTAAAGATGAACTTGTAAGCAGCTGCTCGATTCTGTGGTGGTCATTTATTCTCTGCATGATATCTCCGGTCATTCTCGTATCAAAGAAACTTATCGGAAGCCTCATAAGTTTGATGAAGAAATCGGAGATGATGGAAATATTAATCCTTGCTGAAAGATGGAGAAGAATCCAGCTTCGTATGGTTTCAATTCCCATTCTTCCAAGGAACAGCATAATCTGTGCAAGTAAAACTACATAGATAAAATTAATATCCTGGTTCTGGATCCCGACGTCTACAATACTTTGGGTAAGAAACGGAAATATAAGGGATAATAAACTTCCTCCCAGAAGCCCTATGGCCAACTGGACCACAAGTGTTTTATACTTAAGGAGGTATTTGGAAAGAAATGTAAAGCTGGCCTTACTTTCTTCGGCATCAAATTCAGTCTGGAAAAAAGCTGGTGTCGTTTCAAGAATCAGAACAATTCCTTCTTCTGTATTTTCGTTTGCATTTTCTCCAATCCAGGATTTGATGAACTCTTCTCTTGTATAAGTGATCAGTCCATAACTGGGATCCGAAATATATACTTTATTATTTTTGTCAATTTTGTATACCACAACAAAATGGTTTTTATTCCAGTGTGCTACACAAGGGAAAGGAACCTCTTCTGTGAGGGTGTTGAAGTCAATCTGGACTCCCATTGACCGGAATCCGAGATTTTCTGCTGCATCGCTTAGTCCAAGAAGGCTGCTTCCTTCACGTGTTGTTTCGGAAAGGTTACGGATCTGCTGCAGGGATATACTTTTACCATAATACTTACTTACGATCCTGAGACATGTAGGGCCGCAGTCTTTAGTATCTGGTTGCTTATAAAAAGGAAACTTTTTTTTCAAAACTACTACTCATTATAAAATGCCGTCAGCGGGTGACGACATTTACTTTAATTCAATTATATTTCAATGAAATGGTAAACCGCAAATAGTCCCATGGTCACTGTTTTTCTGCTCTTTTACATCTTATCAGATGTGGTTTTTGTTTTTCCTAAGATAGTGAAATTTTCAAATGAATGATATTTATTTATTAAATCTCATCATCTTCTATTAATTCATCAATAAAAAACAAAATATCTTCACGATCATACTTGTCAGGGAATTGGTATCCGTTGATGATAAAAATAGGGGTGAAGTTTAATCCTGCATTGCTGTTTTCATTAGACATCTCTACCAATGGATTCAGGTTTTCCGAGGTGACATTTCCTCCGGAAAGCGCATTGATTTTGCTTTCGTCCTTAGTTTCAAACCATTCTTCTACAGCGTGTAGAAATTCTTTTTCAGGCTTGTTGTGGTAAATATGAGTTAAGTCTGAAATAAGTTGTGTATACTTTTCAGGAGCTCTTTCAGGGCTGTAATTAAATCTCATCTGTAAAGAGATATTATCAGGATATTTTTCCAAAAGACCTTCTGCCAGTTTATGAGCATCTTTACAGAAACCACAATATGGATTGGAAACAATATAAATGCGAAGTTTAGCGTCTTTTTTTCCAACAGCAAAAGTTTCAGTATTCTGGAATTCGATTTTTGGATTCTGTTCCATTTGATTTTTGAAAAGCTCATAATTTCTTTTGAATCTAAGGTTTTTCGCATTAGACTTTTGAAGAGCCTCTTTTTGCTCAAGAAGAGTATTGAAATAAATAACAGCAGAGAATACCAAAGCCCATAGAATGACAGTCAATAAAAGTGTTCCCACGCTGAAAGAAAGGTTCTCAAAAAATAAACTGCTTACTACTATCTGTGCAACAAGGATTGAAATAATCAAAAGGCAAACTCTGCAAAAGGTTTTTTCTACAAAAGCCTGAATGTATAGAGAATATCCTATGGCAAGGACAGAAACAAAGGTGAATCCTTTTACAATATAAGCTGTAGCCGGTAAAAATAATCCCAGCACTGCAAGTCCTGCAAAATAGATCAGAGAAAAGTCTGCAAATTTTAAACCCAGAATACTGGTCTTATCCTGCTTTATAATTTTATCACATGAGTTGGCTGTCTGGTTAGCAGTAGCTCCTCCGCCACCACAGATACTTCCGATTACAGTAGATGTATTTCCGAATTTCTGATTGAAGATTTCCAGTGAAATATAAACTCCCGCCAAAGAAAGAAGATTGAATAAGGCTTCATAAATGGTTTGGCTTATAAATGAGTAAGCAAGAACAGCAGCAAAAATTAAATAAAGAACCGGCTTGAAATTGAAGGCCAGTTTATTTTCTGCATTTTCGGTTTTTTCAAATAACAGTACAAAGTCAGTTGATTTGGTATAAAGCTCTTCTTTACCGAAGGTTTTTGCTTTTTCTGAGTATACTGAATAATTGCTGCCTGACTTTTTTACGAGAGAGAATGAATTTTCAACAATGGCAATAAATTCTTCCGGAAGTTCGTCCCAATATTCTTTGTCAAGCTCATAAGCATCATTTTTCACCCCCATAAAGTTAAGCGTATCACTGAAAGCCAACGCAGATGGATAGTTGGGATGTGAGTTGAACTGGAAAATGAATTCCTGTTTATCGAGTTTTAGGTGGTTAATTAGTTTGTCAAAAATCATGTTAATATTTTTATCTAAAATACACAGATGTTTTAAATATACAAAAATTTTTTTCTTTTATTAGTGAGATATAAACGGCTGTTGGTAGATTTGATTTGACTTTCAATATTTTATTTCACAAAATCGGGGTTCCAAATTCGATTCTAAAATATGATATTCTAATACAATCCTGTGATTTTATTGCTGCATCGGCGTAGAATTTATTCATAGAATTATTTGATAAAACAAGAGTTTTAGCTGGGAAAACTGAATTTTCAAGTGAGTTGCTTTAAAAGAAGAAGGCCGGTTCCCGCAGGCAGGTATTTTAAAATTTTCATGGTTATAGTTTACATAAAATTTCACATGCGGGAAACAATGGAGCCTTGCTTTGTAACAAAGTATATTTAGTTTTTACATGTAATAAAGCTGCATTAGGATGTTATTGGAAAGATATTCGATGCGGAAAGCCCATTGAAATAAAACGATATAATGACAGTTATCTGGAAATTCCTGTTTTTGAAAAAATAGACAAACTGAAATAATAAGTCTATTATTTTCTGATCAAAATATCCTGAAATTTTTGAATATAAATAGTAGAAATATACCATGAAATACAGCGGATAACTCCAATTTTTAAAACGATGAAAACAGGGTGAAAACCGAATGTTTTTTATCTAAACAAATGTTTGATTCTATGGTGATTTAATAGGCTATAAGAGTTTAAATGATGTTTTTTGTATTGAATGCCCGTGTTGATTGCGATTTGTAATGATGTGGTGTAAACTCAAAAAAACTTAAAAAATCATAAAGTTTTCATAAAGTTTTAAAAAAGGAGGTAAATGTTTTTGTATTTATAAAATATGTCGTACTTTTACATCGCCTTGAATGAGGGAACAAGTCAAGGTAATAAATTTTTTTTCATCATTTGTGTTTTTAGAATCGTATCGCCTGATACGATTCTTTTTTTATTTATTTTTCATAGTTTAAGAGAAGATCTATAAAGTAAGAATAGGTGACAGAACCTTCTTGCTGATTGCTTTTCAGGAAGAGGTTATTGGTGTATCCAAAAAAATCATCCAGCCAGCCCTGATGACTGAATACAAAATTCTTTTCATACATGCGGTCTCTTTTCATGGCAGGAGAATATCGATGAAGAACATTCTTGACGAACTCCGGATCTTCTTCCACAATAAACCTTAAAAGGCTTTTTAAAGTAAAAAACTCAGTGCTGTATCTCAATTCCTTATTACTGGAATGAACTCCTATTAAATACCCCACGAAATTAGCCTCCTGTTCTCTGGCAAAACCAAGCTGATGGGAACTTTCATGCGCCGTTGTGAAAGGGATGAAGGTAGAAGGTAATTCAGCATTATATTGAGCTTCTGCAGTAAAAGGGTTGTAGTATCCCAAAATACCCGTAAAACTCATTACATTTTTGAATAAACTGGGTTTAATATCCAAAATCTGAGGTGCTTTTTTATTGGAAATATAAGAAGGTAATTTTGCCTGTTGATGCAGAATTTCCTGTTGTATAGAACTAAGGTTCGTAATGATGAATACACCTTTGTTATCTTCATGAACAGATTGTCTGGTTGCTTTGCATTTTTCAAGATAAGCAAGAGCCAGTTTCTTGGCTTTTTCCACATCCGGCTCTTTCTGGCTTGAAAGTTTCTTGATGATAGGTGTCTGGAAATACAGCATTCCCCAAAAGATCTGATAGATAAAGTAAAAAATATTGATGATGATCAGAATTCTGAGCATAGAATCATGTCTTCGCTGCTTTCTGAATAGCATGATGAAATAATACAAAAGGAAAGCACCCAATACAATATATATAAGATCTCCCATAGAAAATGGAATCCAGCTGAACAATACCTGATGTGTTCCTTTTTGAAGTTCAAAAAAGCTTTCAAAAAACGAGATCATCACCCCGGATTTTGAGCAGACATAAAACAAAAGAAATTGGGCAAGTAATACACCTGCCCAAAACCTTTTCTTTTTATATATTGTTTTCGTTATATTAATGACCATTACCTTTAGATACTTTATCAAGATCAATGCCCTGGGCTTTTAGAATCCCACTCACACGGATCGCATAGAATGCAAGATAAGCAAAACAAATAACCCCTACGATATAACTGAAATGAATATTCGTGATATCTGCAATATACCCCTGTATAATGCTGACGATACCTCCACCCATAATCATCATAATAAGTAATCCAGAACCCTGGTTAGTGTGCTTTCCAAGTCCGTTGATTGCCAATGCGAAAATACAAGGCCATAAGGTAGAGCAGAAAAGACCTACACTGGTAAATGCATACACAGATACCATTCCTGTAGTGAACATTCCTATCAATAGAGCGGTAATCCCAGCCAATGAGAAGATCAAAAGCATTCTTGCCGGGTTTCCTTTACTTAAGATATCACAGATAATCATTGCAATAATAATGAATCCATATACATAGAATGGAGACAGATCATGCTTTGCAATAGCATTCACAAGTAAAAATACGCCAAATGCAAGATAAGGAGCTAAGAACCTTAAGACCTTTTTGAATCCGGCATTTACATCAAATGCTTCTACAGCACCTGTCCACCGGCCAATCATCAATGATGCCCAGTATAAAGAAATATAAGGAGCTACATCTTTGGTTTCAAATCCTAAGTTTTTTTCCATATAAGCCGGAAGATTACTGGCAGTGGAAACTTCTACCCCTACATACACGAAGATCGCGATCATTCCCATCACCAGTTGAGGATACTGAAATGCTGATTTTCTGTGCTCTCCAGCAGTTGAATCATCTGTGTTTTCAGTATTCGTTGGAGTTACAGCAGGAAGAGAAGAAAATTTAAGCATTAAGGCTACAAGAGCAAAAGCTGCTCCTAATATCAGATAAGGAGTTTTTACACTTTCTATACTCGCTTCCGTGTTGCCTGCGCTTGCAGAACCAAAAATGGCAAATGCAACAATAAGCGGTCCTATTGTAGTCCCTAAGTTATTGATTCCCCCAGCCATTGTTAACCTCTGAGATCCCGTTTCTGTAGGACCTACTTCAATAGCAAGCGGGTTGGCAACAATCTGCTGAAGAGAGAATCCTAAACCTACAATAAATAATCCGGAGATCATTAAAGGGAAAGAATGCATATTGGCTGCCGGATAAAACAACAGGGTTCCCAATGCGGAAATAAGAAGCCCTACAATAAGGCCGTTTTTGTACCCGATTTTATTGATCAAATCCTGTTTCAGGCTCCTTGATACAATCATATAAATTAAAGAACCTACAGTATACGCTACATAAAAGCATATCTGTACCAGCATACTTTCAGTTTGAGATAGATTGAAGGCTTTTTGAAAAACGGGGATCAGAATATCATTACTGGCTGCTACAAATCCCCAAAAGAAGAATACAGTAACCAATGGAATGAATTGGGCCCAATTGGTTTGTTTAGAATAATTTGACATATTTATTATAGATTTCACAAACAAATATAACTATTTCCTTTCAACGGAATACCTGATTAAGGTTTTTTTTATTTCTTCGTAAGCCTCTGCCTTTAAGTCTTTTGGCGAATCGGTAGGCTCAATGATTCCGTTGAAATACACCTTTACTCTTCCGGGATAGCCTTTTGAGTTTTCAAAAGGGAACATTTCCTTGAGTCCGATAAAGGTATAAACAGCGATAGGAGAGTTATGTTTTGAGGACAGCATAAACGCTCCGTCCTTAAAGTCATCCAGGATGATAGAGGTGTCGTCCGGTACACCGCCTTCAGGAAAAATGGCAATACTGTTGCCTTCCTCCATCTTTTCAGCACATCTGCGGTATACATCCGCACGGCTTTTAGCGCTCGTTCTGTCTACCATCACACATATCCTTTTATAAATGGTTCCGAAAATAGGAATCTTTACCAGTTCTTTCTTCCCCACAAAACATATCGGATGATCGGGAAATACAATGCAGGTAAGCATAATATCCATGATGGATGTATGATTGGAGATAAAAACATAAGGTATATTTTTGTCTTTCTCCTGTTCCGAAAGTTTAATGAGGTCATATCTGAAACCCATTCCGTAAAACATTCCGAAACACCAGAGCCTGACAAGTTTATAACCGTATTTATAATGTTTTTTGTTAAAAGATAAAATATAAACAGGGATCCCAATAGTAACTGTCAGAAAAAATGCTAACAGCAGCAGCCAGAATCTCCAGAGATAATTTAAAATTTTTGTCACAGCTTAACCGTTAAAAATTACTTTCTTTTTTACCGAATAATTCAGAATGGAAACCAGCAATATTGCTGCAATTTTGCTGATCATTTCCGGGCTCAAGGTATAAAAAAATAAATTGATATTATCTTTAAATATGAAACTGTAAAATATCTGGAAAAAACCTAAGCTCAGTAACGTTGAAAAGAAAGAGACCACCATAAAATAAACAAACTCTTTTTTCTTCGAGTGTTTTCCTCTTTCAAACACAAACCAGATACTCAGGAAATAATTGGTAATAATCCCGCAGCTTGTAGAAAAAATATTACTTAAAGGATAATGTACACCATGGAAGTTGATTTCCTTTGCAAAGAAATGTGGAAGATAGGTGCTGAAAATTTTAAAGCTGCCTATTTCTACAACGGCACTCAGTCCTCCTGCAATGATGAAGAACAGAACCTGTTTCTGGCGTATGAGTATTTCTTTCATTTAATGATTATAAAACTAAATATATAAATACATATTGTATAATGACTGAAGTGATTTATATCTCAGAATATAAAGGTCTTACTGCATTCCGGCTGTTAATAAACGTTTTAGTTGGTCAATAATACCCAACCTTCACAATATGAATATGCAAATTTATAACTATATGTTAAACACTGAAAAAAGTTGTTAAAATATTTTTTTTAATAAAAATTATTTCTAATTTTAATATTCAGAATGATGTAATAATGACCTGATAATAAATTCATTTTCAACTTCTTGTGTTGATGGTTTTTTCTATCTTGTAGTGCGCGATTAAGAGCATATACCCCTACATTTTATGACCCAATTATTAATAATATTTGTATGAAAAGTCAAAACAAATACAGAAAATTCCAGCTTCAACAGAAAAATATTGAGGCTCTTGAGAAAGAAAATTCCCGCTTCAAAAGAGTGTATTCAGAATATGAAAATATGTCAGATGAATTGTGGAATCTTGAAAACTCCAACGGAGAACCAGTGCCTGACGATTTTATCAATGCTATGGTATTACAGACTTCCTATCTGGAAGATGAAATAGAAGATTGGCTTTTGCAATTCAACGAAAAAAAAACACAAATTAAACATTAATGATTTTAGACAGCTTCCAGGTTGTTTTTAAACGCTAATTGAAGATAAATTCCTAATTTAGCACCCTTAAATTAAAATCTAAAATATGGTTGCTATTGTAGATAGTGGTTCTACTAAATCGGATTGGGTAATACTTGATGACTTTAAGAAGGTTTTTCTGAAAACAGAAACAATCGGTTTCAATCCGAATTTTATCAACAGAGAACTTATCGCTCCTGAGATACAGAAAAATAGCAATCTGGTGTCGGTTAAAAATTCAATTACCAAAGTCTTTTTTTATGGTTCCGGATGCGGTGTGAAAAAAAACTGTGAAACCATAGAAGAAGAACTGACAAAAGTTTTTGGAAAAGCGGAAATTATTGTGAAGGAAGATCTGATGGCTGCAGCCTATGCAGCATACAGCGGAAAACCTGCAATCGTGTGCATTCTTGGCACAGGATCTAATTCCTGTTTTTTTGACGGTGACAATCTGAAGATAGAATTGCCTTCACTGGGATTCCTGATCGGAGATGAAGGAAGCGGCAGTGCTATCGGAAAGCAATTGGTGCGCAGATATTTCATGAAAAAACTCCCTTCAGACCTTCACACAGAATTTGAAGCCAACTATCAGCTTACCGTAGAAGATGCATTGAAAAATATGTATCATACCCCAAGACCAAATGCATATTTGGCAAACTTTACCAAATTTGTGATCGAGAGAAAAGATCATCCTTATTTCAGAGATATGGTGTTTGAAGAAATGAAAAGTTTCTTTGAATATCAGGTTCTCCCTTATGAGGAAGCAAAAGATGCCGAGATCAATTTCATTGGCTCTATTGCTTATTATTATGAAAATATACTACGTTCTGTAGCTACAGAACTTAATTTAAATGTGGGACATGTTGTGCAGAAACCAATTGAAAGCTTAGTAGATTACCACATTAAATACATACTTTAACAAAAAACCAAATTTTATGTCAAGTAACAACAATCGTGACGAAAAGAACTTTAGCCAGGCAGCGCTGGATTATCATAAAGCAGAACCAAAGGGAAAAATTGAAGTAATCCCATCAAAGCCACACTCTTCTCAAAGAGACTTATCATTAGCGTATTCTCCGGGAGTAGCAGTTCCTTGTATGGAAATTCATGATAAACCGGAAACTGTTTATGATTATACAGGAAAAGGAAACCTGGTAGCAGTAATTTCTAACGGTACTGCCGTACTTGGACTGGGAGATATCGGGGCTGAAGCTTCAAAACCGGTAATGGAGGGGAAAGGACTTTTATTCAAGATCTTTGCAGATATCAACGTATTTGATATTGAGATCGACGAGAAAGATCCTGATAAATTTATTGAAATCGTAAAAGGAATTGCTCCTACTTTCGGAGGAATCAACCTTGAAGATATTAAAGCTCCTGAAGCTTTTTATATAGAACAAAGGCTGAAAGAGGAATTGAATATTCCTTTGATGCATGACGACCAGCACGGAACTGCAATTATCTCAGCAGCAGCATTGATCAACTCTCTGCAGATTGCCAATAAAGATATTGATAAAGTGAAAATGGTAGTCAATGGAGCAGGTGCAGCAGCTATTGCATGTACCAAGCTTTATATTTCATTGGGATTGAAAAAAGAAAACGTCCTGATGTGTGACAGTAAAGGGGTTATCAACCATAAAAGAGAAAACCTTACTCCTGAAAAATTAGACTTCATCGCTCAGACTGATATTGAAACATTAGAAGATGCTGTAAAAGGATCTGATGTTTTCGTTGGATTGTCTAAAGGAAATGTAATGACTCCGGAAATGTTGTTAAGCATGAACGAAAATCCTATCGTATTTGCTCTGGCTAACCCTGATCCTGAAATTGCTTATGATCTTGCCATTGAAACTCGTAAAGATGTGATTTTAGCAACAGGAAGAAGTGATTATCCTAACCAGGTAAACAACGTATTAGGATTCCCTTATATCTTCCGTGGAGCATTGGATGTACAGTCTACAGGAATTAATGAAGAAATGAAACTGGCTGCCGTACACGCGATTGCTGATTTAGCAAAAGAACCGGTACCGGAAGCTGTAATTTTAGCATACAATGTTCAGAATCTGCAGTTCGGAAGAGATTACTTCATTCCGAAGCCGTTTGATAACAGACTGATCACAAAAGTATCAAGTGCTGTAGCAAAAGCAGCTATTGAAAGTGGTGTTGCCAGAAAAACTATTACGGATTTTGAGGAATATGAGCACCAGCTTTTAGACAGAATGGGAAGAGATGAGAGACTGGTAAGAATGATGCAGAGCCGTGCTAAATCTAATCCGAAAAGAATCACTCTTGGAAATGCTGAAGAATATAATGTATTGAAAGCAGCTCAGATCCTTTACGAGGAAGGAATTGCTTTCCCAAGCCTTTTAGGAGATAAAAAATACATCAAGGAGCAGATGGAACGTTACGGAATTACTCTGGATGTTCCAATCATTGATCCAAGTGATGACGATCAGAAAGAAAACAGAAAAAAATACAGAGAAACCCTTTGGAAACTTCGTCAGAGAAAAGGAATGAACGAGTACAAAGCGAAAAGATATGTTCGCCAGAGAGATTATTTCGGACCTCTTATGCTGAAACATGGCGATACCGATGGTCTTATCGTAGGATTCTCTAAAAACTATACTTCAGTTTTACGTCCTGTTTTAGAAGTTATTGAAAAAGATAAAGGAGTAGACAAAGTAGCGGCAATGATGATGATTCTGTCTGAAAAGAAACCTATTTTCTTTGCAGATACTTCCATCAATCAGAATCCTACTTCAGAAGATCTTGTGAATATTGCTAAAATGGCAGAATTTACAGTAAAATCGTTTGCTATAGAACCAAGAATTGCAATGCTTGGATTTGAAAACTTCGCTGCTATTTCCGAAACTTCCAAAAAAGTAGCTAAAGCAGTAAGCATCCTTCATGAGAAATATCCTAAAATGGTTGTAGATGGTGAGATTCAGCCGGATTTTGCAATGAATGCAGACCACCTGAGTGATTATCCATTCTCAAAATTAGGAACAACTCCGGCAAACACCTTCATCTTCCCGAATCTGGAAAGCGCGAACCTTTCTTACAAAATTCTAAGAGGAATGAAAGTAGCACAGGTTATCGGACCTATCTTAATGGGATTAAAACAGCCGGTACACGTTCTTCAAATGCGTTCAAGCGTAGATGAGATCGTAAACCTTGCTACGATTGCTGTTCTTGATGCTCAAAGAAGAGAAAAGAAATCATAAATTATAACGGTCTAAGGACTGGATCACAAGCCAGATGAATATTTTCATCTGGCTTTTTTATTACTTGCTGGTAAAAAACAAGTCTTTTAGATTGTTTTTGTGCTATTTTCTAAAGAAATAGCGCTTTATCTTTTTACTTTTTATACGTTGTTTTTTTAGTTGTTATTTAAGATTTATGAATAAAGGTGTAAAATTTACAATAGTGTTGTGTTTTTAATGTAATAGTGTTGTTTTTTTCAATGTCAATAGGATTATTTGATATCTTAGACACTATAAAAACACAAGATATACTAGAACACAGAAATACAAATGCATGAAAAAATATTCAAATATATAGACATTAACTCCATAAGCTTATTGTTTGCCTCCTTATGATAAAATGAAGGATAGAACAAAAGGAAAAGTCTTTAAATAAAAAACTGCAGTAATATTTTATTCTTTCATCAATAACAGGTAAATATCTGTTAAGGATTTGTATTGTTTTTTAGTTGATTCTTTTAGAAATAAAACTATTGAAAAACAATATATTTACAAAGATCGGATTCTCTCTGTTTGCTATAACAGGAGTCTTGTTTAAGTCACAAAAAATAAATTTGCATTCTCATGAACTTTCAGTGAATGGTTATCTGAGAACGGGCATTGGATGGTCCGGTGGAGGACAGATGGTAAATTTTAATGCCCCGGAGAGTATACATAAGTTCAGATTGGGCAATGAGGCTAATCACTATGGTGAACTTCAGTTTAATTACACGTATAAAAATAAAGACTCTGTCAATCTCTATGAAGTCTCTTACATGATGTCAAAATTTATTCCCTACGGGAGTGATGATTATAAGCAATTTCCGGAAACGGCACAGCTATATGGAAAGATAAATAAAGTCATTAAAAATGCTAATCTATGGGTGGGTAAAAGATATTATGATCGCAGAAACGTAGAAATGCTGGATTATTTTTGGCTTAACTCTGGGCAAAACTCCCAGTTGGGAATTGGAATAGAGAATTATCAGGTTAACAATTCCGGTAATCTGAATCTTGCTTTGATGAGATTTAAATATGGGAATAATGATGCCCATTCATATGTGACCGATTTCAGGTATCTTGACCTACCACTTTCAGAATATTCTAAACTTAATTTTCTGGGTCAATTTAGTTTTAAAAATCGTAATAATATAGAAGGAACACCCAAATCTTCAGGATATTCATTTGGTGGTTGGTGGACGTATTCTAAGAAGAACATTACTCATACTTCAACTGTAATATTTAGGAAGGGAAGTTCAATTACAGAAAGTGCATATACCGGAAAAACAATGCCTGAAAACATAGATGGTACATCAATTTATCAGCTTGATAATTCCAGTTCGTTTGATGTTATCAATAACTTTGTTTATGATGATAAAAGGAAACATGCCATACAGGTAGCTCTCACTTATCAATACAGAAACTTGGGCGTGAAAAATACAGATGGAAGCAACATGTTGTTGAATAATATTTCAAGAAACTGGTTTAGTATAGGCTTTCGATACCTGTATTACCTCGATAAACATTTTAATCTGGCTCTGGAGGCAGGAAATGATTATATGAAAAATAATAGATCAGGAATAGAAGGCAGTCTGCAGAAAATTACATTTTCACCTCAGATTTCCTGGGATTATGGCTATTACTCAAGACCTGTTTTAAGACCTTTTATAACCTATGCCCATTGGTCTGAAAATTTTAGCGGGCTGATTGGGGGCTCAGATTTTAATACCAGGCTTCTAAAGAAAAATAATGGAATATCATTTGGTCTTCAGCTTGAAATATGGTGGTAAGAAAAAGAAAAAATAGTTAAAACTGAGATCAATTCCCAAACTATAGAATGCAAAACTTCTGATTTTTAAAATCTTTTACCTTTATAATTAAAAGATTGAATATTGAGTCAAAATTTAAGTTAAAAATCATTCGCACGTTAAATGAAAACATTAATTAGTTTAAATTGCTATATTTGGGAGTTTTAAAAATTAATAATGATATTTTCTTTACAAGGCAACGTTCAAGAACTTACGCCTACCTACGCTGTCATCAATGTACAAGGAGTTGGTTACTACGTGGGAATCAGTTTGATGACCTCACAGACGCTGGTTTTGAATCAGCCGACTTTTTTATTTATCCAACAGATCATCCGTGAAGATGCCCATCTTCTCTTTGGATTTAACACACGTTCAGAAAAAGAAATGTTTAATCTGTTAATAAGCGTTAACGGAGTGGGGGCTGTTTCAGCATTGATTCTGCTGTCTACGTTGAGCCTTGATGAGATCGCTTCTGCAATCCTTTCCGGAAACAGTGCATTGATTCAAAAAGCAAAAGGAATTGGTGCAAAAACTGCTGAAAGAATTATCGTAGATCTTAAGGATAAAGTACAGAAATACAGTGATCCGAACGCGAATATTTCTGTGATGGTGGATAATAAAATTAAGGAAGAATCGTTATCTGCATTAGAAGTTTTAGGGATTCCTAAACGAGCGAGCGAGAAGATTGCGGATAAAATTATAAAACAAAATCCAAGCATCTCGGTAGAAGAATTGGTTAAACAAATCTTAAAAAACATTTAACATTTGGTGGCGAATATTAAGCATCTTAACATATTTTTGTTCCTGTCGTTCCTGTGTATGTCTGTCAGTGCTTTTGCGCAGGTACAGAAAGATACGGCGATCATAAGAAAAAAATACGAAGTGGCAGACCCTACGAGGTATGAAGCCTATTACGATATAAAAACCGGGATGTACTATGTGTATCCCAAAATCGGAAATACCATCACAGGCCCTCCTACAGCCATGTCTCCGGAAGAGTATAAAGAATATATGCTCGCTACCCAGACTAAAGCTTACTACAAGGAGAAATCTGATAAATACAATCTCCTTTTCAGAAAAGACAGATCAGATGCAAGGAAGAAGGGACTTATCCCTTCATTGTTGATTAATAACAGGCTCTTTGAAACGATTTTCGGAGGTAATAAAATTGAAATCATTCCTTCAGGATATGCATCTCTGGATTTTGCCGGACTTTACCAGAAAATAGACAACCCGATGATCCTGCCACAAAACAGGACCAGTTTTACTTTTGATATTGATCAGAGAATTCAGTTGGGATTATTGGGTAAAGTAGGAGAAAACCTTCAGCTGAAAGCTAATTATGATACTCAGAGCGGTTTTGCCTTTGAAAACCGAATGAATCTCGTTTGGCAGGCAAAAGGAAGCTGGAAAGATCTTCAGAGCAAAGGCCTTGGAAATGTAGATAAACCTAACGAAGGAGGAGAAGATAAAATCATCAAAAGAGTTGAATTCGGTAACGTGAATATGCCGCTTTCAACCAGTCTGATCCGTGGTTCACAATCACTGTTTGGGGTGAAAACAGAATTCCAGCTTGGAAAAACTTTTGGAACCGTTGTCCTTTCACAACAACAAGGGGAGGCCCGTAATATTGTAGTACAGGGTGGTGGTGTTATGAATAACTTTAAAGTCAACGCTATTGACTATGAAGAAAACCAGCACTACTTTTTAGGACACTATTTCCTGAACAAGTATGATGATGCGTTACTTAACTATCCACAGATCAATTCAACCATTAATATTACCAGATTAGAGGTATGGGTATTGGATCAAGGGAACAGTAACCTGGCTTATCAGAAAAGTATTATCGGGATCAGAGATTTGGGGGAAGCGGCAGGAGGAGCTACCTTACCGGATAACTCTCTGAACGGATTATATGATGCTGTATCAACAGTAGCCGGAACCAGAGAAGCCGGGAAAAACTATGGTACTATTTTCCAGGGACAAGTAATTGGTACAGATCCAACTCCATATGATAATGGAGAACAATTCATATACAATACAAAAGCCAGAAAGCTGAATGCTAATGAATTTACTTTTCAGCCGCAATTAGGATATATCTCATTAAACCAAAAGCTTAATGACCAACAGCTTTTAGCAGTTTCATATTCCTACACCGTTAACGGAAGTAACAAAGTATACAAAGTAGGGGAATTTTCTGAAGAAAGTCCTGTATTGGTTACTAAAGTATTGAGAGTAAACAATAAAGTGAACACTCAATCTCCGATGTGGGACCTGATGATGAAGAATATCTATTCGATAGATGCAGGACAGGTAGCACAGGACGGGTTTATACTTAATGCCTACTATAGAGACCCGAAAACAGGAGGTAAAGTAAATTACCTTCCGGATACTCCTGTAAAAGATCAGAACTTACTGAAATTATTTAACTGGGATCGTCTCAACATGAACGGAGACATCCAGAATAATAAAGACGGAAGCAAAGGAGATGGTATTTTTGACTTTGTCAACGGGATTACCATCAGACCGGAAACCGGAAGAATAATTTTTACCAAAGTACAGCCTTTTGGTAGCTATATGCAAAAGGTTTTAGGAGGGACATTTGATCCTCAATACGTTTTCCAGGATCTTTATACCAAACAAAAACAACAAGCGTCTGCCAGTAACCTTGCACAGAGGTATACAATGGAAGGCCGTTATAAAGGAACCCAGGGACAAGGTATTTCGTTAGGAGCAGTAAACGTTCCTCAAGGATCGGTGAAAGTTGCTGCAAACGGAGTACAGCTTACAGAAGGGGTAGACTATACGGTAGATTATATGCTGGGGACCGTTACCATCATCAATGAAAATGTAAAACAATCCGGACAGGCAATCAATATTTCACTGGAAAACCAATTGACATTTAATACCCAAAGAAAGAGGTTCTTGGGATTAAATTTAGAAAGAAGATTCAGTGAGAACTTTATTTTAGGAGGAACGGTGATCAACTATTCAGAGTCGCCGCTTACCCAAAAAGTAAACTTCGGACAGGAAGCGGTAAACAATACCATGGCAGGGATCAACTTGATGTACAACAATCAGGCTCCTTATCTGACAAGGCTTACCAATAAACTTCCGATGGTAAAAACTGAAGCGCCATCCAACTTGAACTTCAAGATGGAAGCTGCGTATCTAATGCCTGGGTTGAATAAGGGAACAAATAATCAGTCATACATTGACGATTTTGAACAGACAACTTCCAAAATATCATTAAAAGAACCGGCAGCATGGAGCTTAGCTTCAAAACCGGAAAAAAATAAATTGCCGCCATTTAATACAGTACCAGGAAATGACGATATAACAAGTGGATATGGAAGAGGACTATTAACATGGTATAATATCGACCCTAGATTCTGGGGTGTTGGAGGTAAGGCTCCTGCAGGAATTACACCGCAGTCTGTATCCAACCACGCTTCCAGAAGAGTACAATATTCTGAGATTTATAACAACAGAGATTTTGTAGCAGGTGAACAAACTTTCACCAATACTTTCGATATCTCTTATTTCCCTAAAGAAAAGGGGCCATACAACGTAAACCCAGTAACAGAACAGGCACAAAGCAGATGGGCAGGGATCATGAGGTCAATCAGCGTTCCAAACTTTGTTACTTCAAACATTGAATATGTGGAATTCTGGATGATGGACCCATACGCAGATGGTAAAACACTGGGTACTGATCCAAAATTATTACTTCACTTAGGAAACGTTTCTGAAGATGTATTGAAGGATGGGAAAATGCAGTATGAAAACGGATTGCCAACTCCGGGTACACCATCTTCTACCACGAATTCAAACTGGGGAATACAGCCAAAACAACCTCCAATTCTTTATGCATTCTCTACAGAAGGAGATGATAGAAAAGTGCAGGATGCCGGATATGACGGTCTTACTTCTGATCAGGAAGCAATGAGATTCGGGAATACTTTTGTAAATCCGGTTACCAATATTGCTGACCCTGCAGTGGATGACTTCGTATTCTATCTTTCAGATAAATTTACAGGAAGCCAGGCTGCTTCAGTGGTGGAACGATACAAGTATTTCAGAAACCCGGAAGGAAACTCAGAAGCAAATTCTCTGAATGTGGCTTCACAAACTCCGGATGCCGAAGATATCAATAAAGATTACAACCTTGATCAGACTGAAAACTATAATCAGTATGTGATCAAGCTTGATCAGCCAAGTTTAGCATTGGGAGGAAACAATATCGTAGATGTAAAAACAGTAAAAGCAACTTTCCAGAACGGGCAGTCTGCAGATGTGAAATGGTACCTGTTTAGAATTCCTGTGGCGAATTATGATAAAGCTGAAGGAACTGCAGAGGAATCTGTGTTAAATAATGTAAGGTTTGCAAGATTAATGCTGGCAGGATTTGATCAGACCTCTACTTTAAGATTCGGAACAATGGATCTTGTAAGATCAGACTGGAGAAAGTATACAAGTAAAATTGCAAGTTTAAATGTTACTAATCCAGAAGAAGGAACAGGAACAGTGACAGATCCTAATTTTGAAATAGGAAGTGTAAATATTGAAGAAAATGCATTAAACCAGCCTCCATACGTATTGCCTCCGGGAATTGACAGACAGGTATTAAGTGGAAATGCAGGAGCTCAGAGACAGAATGAAGCTTCGCTTTACATGAAAGTGAAAGATCTTAAAACTGAGGCAAGAGGTGTGTTCAAAAATACAACATTGGATATGAGAAGATATAAAAAGCTGAAGCTTTTTGTGCATGCTCATGATCCAGAAAATAGAGATCTAAATGTAGGAACGTATGATCCTAAGACAAAATTCTTTATTCGTTTTGGAAGTGATGCTACTGATAATTATTATGAATATGAATCTACAATGAAGCTTACTTCTACAACTTCTACAGCTCCTATGGAAATCTGGCCAATTGAAAATGAAGTTGATTTTGATGTTCAGAACTTTGTAGATGCTAAAATCAGAAGAGACAAATCGGGTGTTGCAATCACGAATAGAACAATGGATCTTGTCTATCAGGAACCGTATAAAAATATTTATATAAAAGGTAGACCAAGTTTAGGAAATATTACCACAATTATGATTGGGGTAAGAAATGCAGATCCAAGAACAAATTCTACCATAACGAGGATTCTTTGGGTAAATGAAATCCGGCTTTCTGAAATTGAGAATGATGGAGGATATGCAGGAAATGCCAGCTTAAACTTTAATATGGGAGATTTGGCAACAGTTAACGCCAATGCTTCCTATACATCTGTTGGTTTCGGAAATATAGATTCAAAACCTGCGGAAAGAACTCAGTCTACTCAATCAGCGTTTAGTATTAATACGGCGATCAATGTAGATAAATTCCTTCCTGAAAAAACAGGGGTAAAGATTCCTTTAAACTATTCTTACTCACAAACTATTGAAGATCCGAAATACAATCCTCTGGATACCGACGTAGAATTCAGTAAGGCGCCAAACAGGGAACAATTGAAAAAAGTAGCGAGAACCTATACTCAGCAAAGAAGTATAGGAGTCGTAAATATGCATAAGGAAAGAGTAAATCCGAATAAAAAGCCTAAGTTTTATGATATCGAAAACGTTTCGGTAACGGCGGTTTATAACGATGACTATTTCAGAGATATTTATACCAAGAGAAATTACAGACAGTATCTGAGAGGATATGTTGATTATAACTATACGTTTAAGCCGTGGGTAGTCAAGCCTTTCAATAAAATGATCAGTGATACTGCAAAGTCTACGAAATATTTAAGATGGGTTAAAGAATTCAACTTTAATCCGATTCCTACAAGAATATCTTTCAGAACTGAAATCGACAGAAATTACAACGAACTTGAGTTCAGAAATGTTGAAGCGATCCTGAACGGAAATATGAATAGTGACTTTGATGCGATCAGAAACAGAAACTTCTTCTTTGGATGGCAGTATGGGTTAGGATTCAATTTCACAAAATCATTAAAACTGGAAATCAATTCAGCAACCAGAACTCTTAATGATAATTTGGATGTAAATTCAATGGATAATAAATCGATCTTCGGAAATGTATTCAGAGCAGGAAGGCCGGTATTGTATAACCACAGAGCGCAGTTAAATTATAAACTGCCATTCCAATATCTTCCTTATCTGGATTTCATTGATGCAGAAGTTGGATACGGATTTACCTATAATTGGGCGGCAAGATCTACCTCGTTGACTGGATTTGTAGATCCTAACAATAATAATAAAACAACAAGTTTAGGATCCATTGGGCAAAATACCAATGTTATTCAGGCGACAGCTTCAGCGGATTTACCTAAATTCTTTGGACAGTTTAATTACTTTAAAAACATCAACGCAAAACTGCAAAAACGCAGACAGGAGATGGATTCTCTAAACAATGTGTATACGAAGCAATGGGAGAAAAACAGATACAGATACAAGAAGTATAAGTTTAAAAATAAACTTACTCCGCTTCAAAGTGCTGCATTCTTCCTTACTTCTTTCAAACAGTTGAACGTAAGTTATAATGAAACGAATGGAACAGTACTTCCAGGTCTAATATCAGCTCCAAACTTTTATGGATACGGACAGACATTGGGAGGACCAACATTAGGATTCCTTTTTGGATCACAGGCTGACATCAGAAGAACAGTAATGGAAAACGGATGGGTGAGCGACTCCAACTATATGACAGATCCATATGTAAGAATGTCTACCAAAGAATTGAGAGCAGACTTACAGATGATGCCGATTAATGATTTAAGAATTGATCTTAATGTGTTGCACAATTACAATAGTAATTTTTCACATACAGGATTTAATTATACAAATAATGGTGTTGCAGATCCTGACTTTACATTTGCCAGCGAAATGATAACGTATTCCAACTCTGCAGTGCTTCTTAATACATCATTTAAAGATGGGCAGGCAGTTTACCAGGCGATCAGAGAAAATGCAAGAGCACTTTCACAACAGTTGGGTGGCCCGGGAGCGGTATTGGATAACAATGGATTTGCGAAGCATTACAGCATTGGAAATGCCTATGTATTGATTCCTGCCTTTAAAGCAGCTATGGAAGGAAAATCAGTGGCTCCTATGGGTAGTCCTAAGAAAACAGGATTCCCGTTACCAAACTGGAGAATTACGTACTCGGGATTAAAAAATATACCTATAATCAGTGGACAGTTCACAAAGTTTGATATCTTACATGGTTATACAGCGACCTATACAGCAACAGGTATCCAAAGCAATGTTGATTATCATGGTAACCCAAATGGATATTATCAAACGGTGGATGATGCTGGTAATGTGAAAAAGAATGATGGAGACAAGATTAACCCATATACATTCGCACAGGTAGGATACGTAGAATCTTTCTCACCACTTATCGGGGTAGATGTTACCATGAGAAACAATATGCAGTTCGGGATACAGTACAACAGAACAAGAATGATGGTACTGGGATTAGTCAACCAGACTCTTACCGAAGATGCCAATACAGAATATGTAGTCAGACTTGGATATATTGTCAGAAACTTCAGATTGGGAACAGCCAACATCAGAGGTAGAGGAACAAGAGGAAAAGGAAGTGATCTTAACATCAGAGGAGATATTTCATTAAGAGACAGCAAGACTTCCATTATGAATATTCTGCTGAATGATGCACAGGTAACAGGAGGACAAAGACTGATGAACATCAAACTTTCCGCAGACTATAATGTTTCCGAGAATCTGAACCTGAGAGTATTCTACGAACAGATGACCTCAAAGTACAAGATCTCTACAGCATTCCCACTGTCTACAGTAAGAGCAGGTATTTCTGCCACATTTACATTTGGTGAATCCGGAGGTGGGTTCTAAAAATGATACAAACTTAAAAGTCCTTCAGTTTTGAAGGACTTTTTTTATATCCAATATTTGAAGCTACTATATTTTTGAATACATTTGTACAAAATAAAAATTAAAAAATGAACACACCATCAGAATTAAAGTACACCAAAGATCACGAATGGATCAAGATCGAAGGTAACGTTGCTACAATCGGTATTACAGACTTCGCTCAGGGAGAACTTGGAGACATCGTATACGTAGACATCGATACTGTAGATGATGATCTTAATGGAGGAGATGTTTTCGGAAGTGTAGAAGCGGTAAAGACTGTTTCAGATCTATTCTTACCTATTGCTGGAAAGGTTATTGAGTTCAATTCAGAATTAGAATCTCAGCCTGAACTGTTAAATACAGATCCTTATGGAGACGGATGGATTATCAAATTGGAAATTGCTGATGGGGCAGATCAGTCTGAGTTACTTTCTGCAGATGATTACAAAGCTATCATTGGATAAGATTTCAAAAATATTTAGTAAGATATTGCCCATTTATTGGGCATTTCTTACTTATATGCTTCTCAAGCCCGGAGAAGAGAATCATGAATATTGGTTCATGTTCAGCGGGATTGATAAAATTTTACATCTAAGCATATTCGCAGCCTTGGGTTTCTCTTTCATCGCTGCATTTCCTAAAATAAAATTCTCATACTTTTTCCAGATCATCCTTATCTATGCATTCCTTACTGAAATTCTTCAGGAAGAAATGGGATTAGGCAGATCAATGGAAACATTAGATATTGTAGCAGATACTATCGGATGTCTATTAGGATACTATATATATAAGATAGTAATCAAGCGCTTCTTTTAATTCCACTCTTAAAAAAGGAGGGTCTTCCTTCCCAAACTTTTTCTTCTACACAATAACATTAAAGTTTTCTCAAACTTTTACATCTTCAAACTCTCAAACTTAATTAGGAGCTTCATCCTGCTATCCATTCATACTCCTCACGCCCGCGCACTCCCACGCTCACACCCATCTGCTCTCCTACATATGCTGCGGGGTAACCATTCCTATCAGGGCTAGGAAGACGAATGATGAATTATAAGTTATAAATGATGAATGATGAATGATGAATGATGAGTTTCGGGGTAGAAGGATACAGTTGTTGGGGTTATTGATTTTCGGGTTTCGGTTTTCTATGTAGAAAAGGACCATTGGTGTTGAATTTTCATCTTCCTGATTTCTATGTAAGGAGGTTAGTGAGTATAAACCTCTGTTCCCATTGTGTCATTCCGCAGGAATCCAAACAGCCTTTAAAGGAAGTAAGCTGACAGGATAATGTTTAAGATTTTTTTTATCAGTTATTATTAGCAGTGTCATGCTGAGCTGAGTCGAAGCATTTTAATTAAGGTGAATTATATTTCTGCTATTTTAATTTACAGAAGAGTTTTGTTCTGACTTCTACGGAGTGCCAATGCTATCTGGGATATAGAATAGTAAGACTATAGCGAAGCCAAAACTTTTAAAAAGCTATTCTATATAATA
>Ga0070682_100000065_pt1 | contig 100147 bp, 85 predicted proteins | sample KBSC63LmetaG_FD_64668 | JGI IMG/M metagenome (GOLD analysis project Ga0070682, IMG submission 64668) | Corn rhizosphere microbial communities from Kellogg Biological Station, Michigan, USA - KBS C6-3L metaG | ecosystem: Host-associated > Plants > Roots > Rhizosphere | place: USA: Michigan...
GAAACATAATCTCCATTCACATCCATATAAAGGTTTGGAGCAATGAAGGTATGGTAAACACCTGTGTAGAAAATTTTTCTCTGACTGTCTGTACCTCCTGTCACCTGGAATCTTCCGATCAGATCTCTCCAGGTCTTTTGAGCGGTTTCTTTTGCTTTGGCAAAGTCAACATTTGTTGCTTCCGTATCAAAATTTTCCTGTGCATTTTCTGTACTCACCGGAGATAAAGATACTTTTACTTCTATGCTTTCCTGATCTTCTGTTGAGAATCTTACAAAAGCTTTAGCATCCTTGGCAAGGGCAATTTTTTCGTCATTTTTGATTTTTCCGTCAGCATACACGCCGTAAGACTTAAACGGTTTGGAAAACTCCATCACGAAGTAAGCAAACCGTTTACCTCCCCAGCCATTGCTGTAGCAGTACCCTTTGATTTTATTATTGCCTTCCACACTCACTAAAGTATGGTAGATATTTCCGAAGATTTTATTGGTAGGATCAATAATGATGTTAGATTCATCACTTTTTGGGAAAGTATATTTATGAAACCCTACTCTTGGAGAAGCGGTCAGTTCAGCTTTGATTCCATAGCTGTCCAACATTACGGAATAATATCCCGGAGATGCCACTTCTTTATCGTGTGTAAATTTTGAACGGTACCCTGTCTCTGGCTTTTCTTCAGATCCCGGAACCATTTTCACCTGTCCCACCGTTGGCATTACCAGAATATCTCCCAGGTCTGCCCATCCTGTTCCGCTAAGATGGTTATGACTGAATCCCATGATCGTCTTACTGCTGTAGTGGTATCCGGAACACCAGTCCCAGTCGCCGCTTTTCGTATTCTGATCCGGACTCAGCTGTATCATTCCAAATGGCGTAGTTGCCCCTGGAAAGGTATGTCCATGACCTCCCGTTCCTATAAAAGGATCAACCCAGGATAAAACATCATTTTTATTTTGCTGGGCATTCGCTACAGAAATCAGGGTTGTAAAAAAGCAGATAAGCAGTTCTTTTTTCATGATAAGAGAGGTATCGGAGATTTTTTTGTTTAAAAGTTGGTTTAAAAATAGGAAAACCATTATAAAATTCCCAGTAAAAGGGAAAATTAAGATGATTAACCTATTTTCCTAAACTTTATATTACTGTATTAAATTGAATTCTTTTTCATAAAATCAATGATTTCTGAGATATATCCAAAGGCAATCGCAACTACGGTATCAGCAGCACCGTAATATACTGTTACTTTGTCTCCTTCAGTCAATGCTGCACAAGGGAAAACCACATTCGGTACATCTCCTGTCAGTTCATACAATTCTGCCGGCGCCAACAGATAAGGTTTCGTTCTGTACAATACTTTTGTAGGATCTTCAAGATCAAGCAAAGCTGCTCCCATTGAATATCTGAATCCTCTGCAGGTATTGATCACTCCATGATAGAAAAGCAGCCATCCTTCTTCTGTTTTGATAGGAACAGGGCCGCCTCCGATCTTTGTACACTGCCATGCACTGTCCTCAAAAGGAGTTACTTTCATCACGCAACGGTGTTCTCCCCAGTACTTCATATCAGGGCTATAGCTGATATAAATGTCTCCGAAAGGAGTATGTCCGTTATCACTCGGACGGCTCAACATGGCATATTTACCATTGATTTTCTCAGGGAACAAAACTCCGTTTCTGTTGAAGGGAAGAAAGGCATTTTCGCACTGAAAAAATTCTTTAAAATCAAATGTATACCCAATTCCGATGGTAGGACCATTATATCCGTTGCACCATGTGATCCAGTAACGGTCTTCTATGAATGTTACGCGGGGATCGTATTTGTAATCGGATTCAATCATGTCTGTATTTCCTGCCTTCATTTCAATAGGATCATGGTTGATATCCCAATTGATTCCGTCTTTACTGAAACCAGCAAAAATATTCATCTGTACGGCCTTGTTGTCACAACGGAATACCCCTGCAAATCCATCCTCAAAAGGAATTACTGCACTGTTGAATATACTGTTGGATGTTGGTATCGCATATCTGTTAATGATCGGGTTTTCGGAAAACCTCCACATGATATCATTGCAATCTTCCGGGCGATCCTGCCAGGGGATCATTACTGATTGAGCTGTCATAAAGTATTTTTTACTTTTTATTTTTAATTATTATGAATTGATTTGTTGTTCTTTCTGATTTTCAGGATGAGGGAAAGGAACGAATAGAGTGACTAAAAATGCAGGAATGGTAGCAATCAACACCCAGATAAAGAACATTTTGTATCCAATCCAGTCACTGATCATTCCGCTGAACATTCCCGGAATCATCACTCCAAGGTTCATAATTCCTGTTGCAAATGCGTAGTGAGCGGTTTTGTGTTTTCCGGGAGCAATCTGCTGCATCATGTAGAGCATTAAACCTACAAAGCCAAATCCATATCCGAAATACTCCACTACCACTGCAATTCCTACAGGCAAAAGATCTGATGGCTGATAATAAGCGAGTAATGCATATACCACAAATGGAATATTGAATGCAGAACACAGCCATATCAAAGATCTCTTCAGTCCGCGGGCTGAGATAAAATATCCTGCCAATACAGAACCTAAAATGAATGCACCAGAACCGTAAGTTCCATAGACAAGTCCGATGTCAGACGTGGAAAGTCCCAATCCTCCTGAAGTTCTTGGAGCTTTAAAAAATAAAGGAGCAATTTTGATTGCAAATCCTTCTGCAAAACGATACAGAATAATGAAAAGGATACACCATAAAATCTTCTTTTTGGTAAAGAAAGAGGTGATAACTTCCAATAGTTCTTTACGAACATTTCCGGCAGTTTTCTCATCTTTAGGTTTTTCTTTATTCTCTTTTGGAAGAATGAAATAATGATAAATAGCCAATACAAAAAACAATAGTGCATAGATCACCATAATAATCATCCAGGCATTGGTAACTCCTTTTGTTTTTTCTAAAACACCTGCAAAATAAACAAGCGCGCCGCTGCTGATAATCTTCGCCAGATTGTAAAAAGCACCCTGCCAGCCGATATATTTGGCCTGCTCTTTATTGGTAAGAAAACCAATATACGTTCCGTCTGCTACCACATCATGGGTAGCTCCGCAAAATGCTATTACTGCAAAAAGTGCAATACTGTATTTGAAAAAATCATGCATTGGCAGACTTAAAGCTACTAATGCAAACAGAATTCCTATGGCAAACTGAGTAGAAACAACAAAGAATTTTTTTGTTTTATAGATCTCCAGGAATGGACTCCAAAGTGGTTTTAATGTCCAGGAGAACAGGATAAGGGCTGTCCAGAATGTAATCTGTGAATCTGAAACGCCCATATCTTTATACATGATTCCTGAAACCGCATTAATGGTTACAAAGGGAACACCCATTGCAAAATATAATGTTGAAATCCAAAGAATTGGCTGGATCCGACGGGTTCCGGAGTTGTTTTTTCCCATATTTGAAAATAAGATTCTAAATAAAAGAGAACATCTCAAGGATTCATTCAGGCTAAAAAAAAACGAAACTATAAATTTTTTGGAGATTCTACTTTATTCTCCCGCCTCAATGAATGTATCAAATAAATCTGATCTTGAGATGTCTCTTTACTGATGAGTGATTCTGAATATTTTTTATTTCTTATCCCACCATAGCTTAGTGCCTCCGGTATCAGGTCCGTTAAGCATTTGTGCAGCCTGCTGGTAATTATAAAGTGAAGTTTTGGTATCAATAGTGAAAGGAATTCTTCTGATCATTGCTTCTGTACTGATGGCTCCGCCACTGTCATTTTTTCTTACTTTGAAAAGAACCGGATATCCTGTTCTTCTCTGCTCAGCCCATGCTTCTGGTCCGTTCGGATAAAGAGAAAGCCATTTCTGGGTAATAATTCTTTCTAACTTTCTTTCGTTGGTATCTCCGTTATTCCATGCGATCGTAATGGTACTTAACTGAGGGTTTCCAGCAAGTACATTATTGTCTGCATTTTTCGGATCAAGATAAGGCGCTTCAGTAGAAGTATTATCGGCAAGGTAAGCAGCAACATTGGCACTTTTCCCCCATTCTCCGAAAGATTGCTGAACTCCTGTTGTATAGTTGGTTTGAATATCTCCAGCGCCTGCATATCCTCTCAAAGCAGCTTCAGCTTTCAGGAACCATGTTTCTGCAGCGGTGAATAATTTCATTTTACCATCAGTACCGGAAAAATAATCTCCATTGGCAGATTTTGCCTGTGGTTGTGAGAATCCTCCGTAAGTTGACTTACCATTTAATAAATCAATTCCCTGACGTATTCCTATGTATTTCCCTTGTAAGCTTGGATCAGATGCAGGAATAGCATATGCAGGAAGTCTTGGGTCATTATATCCGTTCATATAAGCCATCAAAGGTGCTCCGATCAAACAGTCTCCCCAAGAATAAATGATAAAACTCAATTCTGACTGTCCTACACTTATTAAAGCGTTATCTGCATTGTCAGTGATTAATCCTGCTGTTGAAACTAGTGCCTCTTCAGCATATTGTTTAGATTTCGCCGGATCAGCATAACTCATTCTCATCGCTAATCTCAGTTTTAGTGAGTTGGCAAACTTTGCCCACTGAGCCATATTTCCACCGTATACTAAATCTGCTTTTTTCAATGCCGATTTATCTTCTACATTCTGTGTTGCCGACATTGTGATTACTTTCTGCAAATCGTTAATAGCTGCAGTAAGGTCAGCAATAAAATAGTTGTAGGCTTCCTGTTGAGAATCAAAATCAGTTACTCCATTTGGATTAGGCTTTTCATATTTGCTGTAAACTACGGGCCCATGACTGTCTGAAACTCTCGCAGCCGTAATGACTTTCAGAATTTTTTTAACAGCAAATGTTCCCGTAAAATCTACTCCTTTATAGATTTCCTTAGCCGTATTATCTATGATAAGAGAGTAATTGAAAATATCCTGCTGTCTGGCAATAATTCTATTATTCCATCCATCCATCATTGAATAGGTAAGATTATTTACTCCTCCATTAAATGGTGTTGCTGTACTGAACATTCCACTGTACATATCTGCACTCAGGTTAGGGTACAGCTGATAATCTGACTGTAATCCTCTTTGCATGGATTTCATGGGATCAACAACAGCGATAAAATCTGCGTAAAAATTTTCAGGACCTCCCGCTTTTTCCTGGTTATACTGTTCAAAGTCATTAGTACATCCTGAAGCGGAAAACAATAATACAGCTCCGAATGCCAATATTTTAATATGATTGATTTTCATTTTCTTAATTGTAAAAGTTAAAAGTTAGCTTTTAATGATAATCCAATAGATCGGGTAACCGGTAATCCGAATGAATCTACCCCCACTCCACCAGGTGTATTCCCTGATACTTGCTCAGGATCAAACGGTGCTTTTTTATAAAAGAAAAATAAGTTGGTTCCTACTAAGCTTACCGTTGCATTTCTCATATATTTAGATTGAATATCGAAAGTATATGAAATGGAAGCCTGACGTAAACGTATTGTTGTAGCACTGTACAGATAGGCTTCATCAATACCTTTTCCAAATCCTTCTGTTGTTCCTACTGTTTTATAATAATCTTTTGCATTGGTTAAACCTGTATAAGCCTGTCCTGCATTTGGAGTTCCAGGTGCATACACTGCATTTGGGATAGATACACCGCCTGCATCTCTTGCATCAGCTGTAGACTGAGTTACCCCATAGATATCATTTGCTTTTTCTGTAAGGGAAAGTACCTTCCCTCCAAATTTACCATCAATAAGGAAAGAAATTCCCAGCTTACCAATGTTAAAGGAGTTATTGAATCCCATAATAAATTTAGGGTTCGGATTACCAAGATAAGAAGGAGTACCTTCTGCTAATGGGATTCCTTTCTCATTCACTAAAATACGTCCCTGATCGTCTCTTTTAAACTTAATTCCGTAAAGATCACCAAAAGATCCTCCTAATTTCAGTTTCGTATATTCCCCTCCTCCTGTTAATGAGAAAAGTTGGTTTTCTGATATAGGTAAACTTGATGGAAACAATTCAACAATTTTGTTTTTATTGGCAGAAGCATTTAATGTAGTTGTCCATCCAAATTTTTCAGAACTGAAGACCTTATAGGATAATGAAGATTCAAAACCTGTATTTCGGATTTTCCCTGCATTAATATAATATGATCCAGGAGCTATCCCTCCAAAATAAGAATCGATTTTTGTCTCTAACAATTGATTGCTCGTATTGGAGTTGTAGTAAGTAATATCAAAACTTAATTTATTACTAAACATCCTTAGCTCTGTTCCAACTTCAAAAGTTTTATTAAATTCAGGTTTTGGAAACAGGTCCTTATACTTGGGATCAGTAATGAATGAACTTTTTGGAAAAACAAGTGTTCCCGCATCTACTCCAAAGGTATATCCTTTATTATATTCAATCATTGCATTGGAGATATTGGTAGGCAACCCTAATCCTACAGTTGCATAAGATCCTCTTACTTTCCAGAAACTAATGACTTCCGGCAGTTTGAAAACAGATGATAATACAGCATTAGCCCCTACAGATTCATAGTCAAATCCTGTTCTTCCGGTTAAGGCCAAACTGGAATCCCAATCATTTCTAAAAGTCATGTCCACATAAAACATATTTTTATACCCTACTGTAGCACTGGCAAATACGGATTGCACCTGCTTCTTCATATTGGTATAAATATTATGATATCCATCACCAGGGGATCTTTTTTTACCCCATTCAAGATTACTTACAGTGAAAAGGTTAGGGTTTGTCAGATAAGCATTATCAATTTGTCCTATTTTATTTCTTGTGGTATTAATACTTCCTCCTAACGTAAAATCTAAAGAGAAAGACTCACTTATTTTAGGACTACCGATAAGCAACACGTCCCCGTATGTAGAAGAGTTTTCATAGGTGTTTTTAAGCATTCTTCCATTAATCCCTTCATTAACAGCCAGTAAAGTAGGTGCTGAAAAAGCAGCAATATCACGCTGACTGTCTGAAATATTCCAGCTATAATTCCCTCTTACTCTTGCTGTTAACCAGGGATTAATCTGGTAAGATAGTGAAAGCGCTCCATAGGTATTTTTATTGCTTACAGTAACAGGATTACGGTTTAAAATCCAATAAGGGTTCTGTGTTGGCGGGTTTCCTTTAAAACTTCCATCCGGATTAACCTCCCACCAGTTTTGAGCAGGTAAAAATCTTTCTTTATTTAAGTAGGTATAATTATCTGGACCATACTGATCAAAATCGACCCCTCTTGGCAGCCAATACAAACTTGTCAAGGGAGAAAAAGATGCTCCAGGAGTCTGTCTGTTCTTACTTTCCTGTAATGAACCTATGAAGTTGGCATCTAATGTTAATTTATCGTCCAGAAACTTACTTGAATTTCTGAAAGAAACATTATACTGATCAAAATAAGACATGGGAACAACTCCTTTGTTGGTGGTATTTCCAATGGAGAAATAGCTTGTTGATTTTTCATTTCCTGACTGGAAAGACAAGCTGTTTACCCATGTCGTTCCTGTCTGCAGAAAATCTTTAAGATAGTCCTTGGAAGCTCCTTTTGCTCCCCAGCTTTCTGTTGACTGTCCCGGCTGTGATCCCGATACAGAAGGGTCATAAGACAGATAACTGTGCTGCAGTTTTGGAAGACTGTATGCTCTGTCTACGGTAAGGCTCGAACTGTAAGTAATTGAACTTTTCCCGGCACGTCCTTTTTTAGTCGTAATCAAAATAGCCCCGTTACCTCCGGCAGAACCGTACAATGCAGAGGCAGAAGCTCCTTTCAGGAAGTTAATGCTTTCAATATCATCAGGATTGATAGAGCTCAGCACATCTCCCGGATCCGGCATATTGGAATACTGTCCGATATCTGCTGATTTTCCAGTTCCATTGATGATAGGAATACCATCAATTACATACAGTGGTTGTGCACTGTTGACAGACTTATCTCCTCTCATGACTACCCTTACGGAACTACCTACACCATTGGTTCTGTTGATCTGTACGTTGGAAACTTTTCCATTGATCGAATTTAATAGATTGGGAGTTTTCACTTCTGTAAGCTCATCCCCACCGATCTGCTGACTGGAATACGTCAAAGAGCGGGCCTGCCTTTTTATCCCCAAAGAGGTGACTACGACCTCCTCAATACTGTTTGTCTTCGTAGTGTCGGCCGATTTTTTCTCCTGTGCATTTGCAGAAAGTGAAAAAACGAACAGAACAGGTATAACTGCTTTTCTCATAAGGTTTAGATTCGTTAGATTTAATTGAGAATCAAATACATTGCTTTATTTTTCAATACAAAAAAAATTATTGTTTTTTCAGCAAAAATTTGCCGTTTATGTATTAAATTATTTAAAGTTTTGTTAAGATTTAATTCACATTCACAAATCTAAATTTTGTAGCCAGTCCGATATAATACTATTTTATCATAAAACGATATTATTTTTTCAGCAATTTCATTTAAAACCAATTAAACCATTACATATCAATAAAATACACCATTTTAAAATCAATCAAAAAAAGAGGATTTATCATCGTTTTAACAATAATAAACCCGGATATGAATACCCGGATTTTTATTTTATTTTGATCTGACTATACAAAAAAAGTGAATTTCAAAAGTACATTATTCAATTTTTTTCACTCCTTTAAATTGCTCCTTAAATTCAGTTGGAGTTGTCTTTTTGATTGATTTAAATACCTTATTAAAGTTGGCAATATTATTAAAGCCTGCTTCAAAAGCAATTTCAAAAACAGTAAGGTTTTTTTCCATCAGCCAGCGTGCAGCGTAGCTGATTCTTATCTCATTAAGATAATTAATGAAAGTTTTTCCTGTTCTTTTTTTAATGAATCTGTTGAATGTTACATTACTCATATTCACCATAGAAGCCACTTTATCCAGCGTAATCTTATTTTCAAAATTTTTATGAACAAAGTCGTGGATAATCTTCATTTTATCATTATCAGCAAAGGTTTCAAGCTCAATACTATATGATGACAAAAGTGTTTTGTTTTCTGCCACTGCCAGTTCATTCAGAATCTTCATAATTTCTATGAAAGATTCAAAACTGTTCATCTTTGACAGGTTGAGAAACGAATCTTTTAGTTTTTCAGCGGTTTCAGAAGAAAAAAGAATCCCTCTGATAGAATCTTTCATCAGATTGTTGATGGGCTTCAGAATATTTTTCTCCATGAGCGACTGCTGAAAGAAATCCTGATTAAATTGTATCGTAATTTCGTGGGTTTTCCTGTTTTTGCATCTGTAATTCGCCCAACAATGTGGTAAATTTGGGCCTACCAATACCAGTTCTATATTCCCGATTTCTCCGGTGTGATCTCCTACCATTCTGCGGTAACCTTTCCCTTTGTAGATGAAGTTGATTTCAATTTCCGGATGATAGTGATACGGAAAGTCAAATGATGCTTTGATCCTGTCAAACACGAGAAAACTATCCTCAGGAGATAGTGGAGTTATTTCTCTCAGAATATTTTCTAATTCGCTCATACAGGGAGTTATGAAAAAAGGGTTAATAATATAGATCGCAGTACAAATCTTTGTAAAAATGATAAAATAATATCAATGTAAAAACATATTTCCGATTTATTTTATTCCAAATTTTATATGTCAGACATCAGAAATTTGGGTTTCAATAATTTAATACAGCTTAAATCATGCTTTTTTGTATCTTTAAACTAAAGTTAAAGTATGCCCCAACAGCTTATTTTTGAAGATCACTATAAAAGACTCGGACTGGAAATATTTTCAGGAGAAAATCTGGAGAATTTTAACGGGAACCATTTCAGAACTGATATCAAAGTATTTTTCATTCCTTCAGGATACGAACTTACGGTAGACTTTAATCATTATAAAACAAAGAAACCTTCACTCTTTTTCCTGACTAACCAGCATCTAAGCATACAAAAAGGTAAAGATGCATCTATTCTTCTTTTTTACAACCGTGATTTTTACTGCATTCAGATTCATGATAAGGAAGTAGCCTGTGATGGTCTTCTTTTTCATAATGTATTTGAAATTCCCTTTGTAGAACTAGATCCTTCCGAAACAAATCTTATAAAAGATCTCTTTCAGAATATTAAAGATGAACTTGAATGGAAAGATTCCTCTGCAGAAGAAATGATCAGAACGTATGTAAAACAGATCATCATCCGGGCCACCCGAAAATGGAAAAAACAGAATTTAGATAATGAAACTCTCAGAATACCAGGTAATGAGCTGGATATTTTCAGAGATTTCAGCAGACATCTGGAAATTCATTTCAGAGAAAAACATAATGTGGCAGATTATGCAGACCTGCTTCACATTGCCCCGAAAACCTTAACGCATAAGTTTAAAAATTTAAACCTGGATTCTCCCAATCAGTTTATCATCAACAGAATTTTATTAGAAGCAAAAAGGTTACTATTTTATACGGATAAACCTGTAAAAGAAATTGCTTATGATCTGGGCTATGAAGATCCCGCCTATTTCAACCGGCTTTTCACCAACAAAACAGGAAATACACCGGCTAATTTTAAGAAAAATTACTCCTCGGGAAAAAAGTACAATATTTAAGTCTTTTTATCTATTGAATATGCCATTCCACAGATATATCTTTGTATCATCAAAATCAAACAACATTAAATACAAAAACAAACATTATGAGACGTAACGCAACAGCCGTTTGGAACGGTACCATCAAAGAAGGAAAAGGACACTTAACTACTCAGAGTACAACTTTAAACCAAACTCAATATTCTTTCAACAGCCGTTTCGCGGATGGTGTAGGAACTAACCCTGAAGAATTGCTGGCAGCAGCTCACGCCGGATGTTTCACGATGAAACTAGACGCAGAGCTTTCGCAGGCAGGATACAATCCTGAAGAGTTAAAAACAACATCGGTAATCACTCTTGATCCTAATATTGGAAAGATTACAAAATCTGAGCTGACTTTAACGGCAAAAGTTCCGGGAATCTCAGAAGAAGAATTCCAGAAGTTTGCTAAAATTGCTGAAGAAGGATGTCCGGTAAGTGCAGCATTCAACTTTGAAATTACATTGAATGCTACTTTGGAAAATTAAACTAAGCTTTCATTCAACATCAATAGGAACGGGCTTTAGCCCGTTTTTTATTTTAAAAACAATTCCAGTGGCTTTAGCCAAAATTTAAAGCCCATAATATCTGTAATTGGTAAATTTTCAAATAAAATATACCGAGTGGTATATTTTTGTATATTTGCATACATAATCATTAATAATGTCGAAGGCAGAAAAAACAAAACAGCATATCATCGAGAAAACGGCAACTCTTTTTAATACAAAGGGTTACATTTCCACATCGCTGTCAGACATTACGCAGGTAACCGGACTGACGAAAGGCAGTATTTATGGAAATTTTGAAAACAAAGATGAAGTAGCGATTGAAGTCTATAAATACAATGCCGGACTATTGAGCAGAACCCTTAGCCGTTCTTTTGGTGAAGAATATCCTAAATCCGTGGATAAGCTTCATGCTTTTGTAGCGTTTTACCGAAAAAACTGGAAGTTCGTATTCGCCAACGGCGGATGTCCATTAATGAATGCTGCAACAGAAGCAGATGATTCTTTCCCGGCATTAAAAACTCAGGTTAAAAGATCCTTTGAACAATGGATGGTCAAAATATCAGCCACTATTCTGGAGGGACAAAAGAATGGGGAAATTGATAAAAAAATCAATGCTGAGCAATATGCCTCCTTATTTATTATGCTTATTGAAGGCGGAATACTGCTTTCAAAAACAATGGGTGATCAAAGCTTTCTAAACCACGCTTTAGACAAAATTGCCCACATGATTGATCATGAACTCAATATTCTTCCATCATAAACTATACAATATGGAAACAAAAAAAGTGGCCATCATAGGATACAATAGAATTCCTTTCGCCAGAATGAATACCTCTTATTCAGAACAGGGAAACCAGGATCTGCTGCTCGCTTCTCTGAACGGATTGATAGATCGTTATCATCTTAAAGGAAAAAGGCTCGGAGAAATTGCCGGAGGTGCTGTTATCAAACATATTTCTGAAAGCAACCTCATCAGGGAAACCGTAATGAATACCACTCTTGATCCTGCAACTCCTGCATGTGATCTTCAGCAGGCGTGCGATACAGGAATTGAAGCTGCCATTTACATTGGAAATAAAATTGCTCTGGGCCAGATAGAGTGCGGTATTGCATGTGGTGTGGAAGCAATGAGCAACATCCCGTTTGAATCTTCACCTCGATTAAGAAAAGCTTTGTTAAAAGCGAATAAAGAAAAATCAGCATTCGGGAAATTAAAACAACTATTAAGCCCGAAACTGAAAGACTGGATGCCAATTCCATACAAAGGACAGGAACCTAAAACAGGTCTGGTAATGGGCGAACATACAGAAATCACTGCAAAATATTACAATATATCAAGAGAGGAACAGGATCAATTAGCTTTAAAAAGTCATCAGAATATGGCAAAAGCTTATGACGAAGGTTTCTTTGACGATATGATCACTCCCGCTTTTGGTCTGGATAAAGATAATAACATGCGCCGTGACAGCAGTATTGAAAAATTATCACAGTTGAAACCCGCTTTCGATAAGCAAAACGGAACTTTAACAGCGGGAAATTCTACACCGTTTACGGATGGAGCTTCAGCCGTTTTACTTGCCAGTGAAGAATGGGCAAAAGCTAGTAACCTTCCTATTTTAGCTTATATCACCTTTTCAGAATTAGCAGGGATAGAATATGTTGAAAATAAACAGGATTTACTTTTAGCACCCGTTTTTGCTGCAGAAAGAATGCTTAAAAAAGCTGGGATGAATCTCTCAGATTTTGATTACTACGAAATCCATGAAGCTTTTGCTGCACAGGTTTTGGCAACCATAAAAATCTGGGAAAACGATGACCTTGCCAAAAAATTCGGGTTGGAAAAGGCGCTGGGTAAGATTGACAGAAGCAACCTGAATGTAAAAGGGGGAAGCCTCGCAGCAGCCCATCCTTTTGCAGCAACAGGCGGAAGAATTATCGCTACACTGGCAAAATTGCTTCATGAAAAAGGCAGCGGGAAAGGATTCATATCCATTTGTGCAGCACGTGGACAGGGAGTAACCATGATTTTAGAGAAATAAAATTGAAAGTATGGATAGATTAGCACAATTACAGCAATTCATCGGAAAAGAATTCGATCAGCCACCATCTCCTTTTATGAAATGGCTGAACCCAATTGTTCTTTCCGCCGAGGAAGGTCAACTGGAATTTCAATATACGGTAAGACCGGAGTGGCTGAATCCTATAGGTAATCTTCACGGCGGCGTTACCGCTGCTATTGTTGATGATATTATTGGCGCCACCATGTTTTCTTTAAATGAAAATTCTTTCATTACCACTATAAATAATGTCATAGATTATTTTTCAACTGCAAAAGAAAATGATAATATTGTAGCTGAAACTAAAATCATTAAAAGAGGTAAGCAATTCGTAAATGCACAATGCGAAATATGGAATGCAGATAAAACACGATTAATCGCAAGAGGAACCTCGAATTTATTCAAAATCAATAACTAAGTATGAAGAGAGTTGTCATTACAGGTCTTGGCGCGGTGACGCCTTTGGGAAATAATGTCGAAGAATTTTGGCAAAACAGTATCAACGGAGTGAGTGGAGCAAATCAGATTACCCATTTCGATACGGAAAAATTTAAAGTACATTTTGCTTGTGAGGTTAAAAATTTTGATCCAAAACTCCATTTAACACACAACGAAATCAAAAGAAGTGATTTATTTTCACAATATGCTATGTACTCCACAGCGGAGGCCCTGAAAGATTCCGGACTTGAACTAGAAAATATGGATCCATTTGACGTAGGTGTCATCTGGGGAACCGGACAAGGCGGAATGTGGACTTTCGAAAGCGAGGTCATGAATTTTGCAGCCGGTGACGGAACGCCAAGATTCAATCCTTTCTTTGTGCCAAAATTCATCGCCAATATGGCATCAGGAATGATTTCTATGAAATATGGCTTGCAGGGAATTAATTATACAACAGTTTCTGCATGTGCAACAGGAAATACGGCGTTGATGGATGCCTTCAACTATATCCGTCTAGGAAAAGCAAAAGTCATTGTAAGCGGTGGTTCTGAAGCTGCTATTTCTCCTGCCTCTATCGGTGGATTTTCTATTATGAAAGCCATGTCTACAAGAAATGATGATTTCGCGACAGCCAGTCGTCCTTACGATGCAGAGAGAGACGGTTTTGTAATGGGTGAAGGTTCGGGAACATTGATTCTTGAAGAGTATGAACACGCTAAAGCAAGGGGAGCAAAAATATATGCAGAATTGGTAGGAGCAGCCATGACAGCGGATGCTTATCATATGACGGCACCTCATCCGGACGGAGTAGGCGCAATCAAAGCTATGCAATTAGCACTTCATGAAGCAGGAATCAACACAGATGATATTGATTATATTAATCCTCATGCTACATCTACTCCTCTTGGAGATCTGGTTGAGCTCAATGGAATTAATAAATTGTTTAAAGGAAGTAAAAACCTGGATATCAGTGCCACAAAATCCATGACAGGACACCTGTTGGGAGCTGCGGGAGCTGTAGAGGCCATTCTTTCTATTAAAGCCATTCAAAACGGAATTATTCCTCCAACGATCAATCTTCACAGCATTGATGAGAATATTCCGCAGGATATCAATATTGTATTTGGAGAAGCAAAGGAAAAAGATATTACCTACGCTTTAAGCAATGCTTTTGGATTTGGAGGACATAATGCCACCGTAGTATTTAAGAAATTCAGTTAATTTGATTAAATAATAATAAAAATCCCTGTATGAAAATCATGCAGGGATTTTTTATTTTATAACTGATTTTAAATCTAAAAAAAAAAGCAGCCAAAAACTGGCTGCTTCAAAACATAACGAATTATATATTTTCCCAAAAAGAAAATGACTTGTAATTATTGGGCATCCGGGATAAAAAAATCATCGGCATTTTCAGCAATCGGAATATAAAGTCTCTCCCACTCCTTGCTTTTCACCATATCCCAGCTGTGGCCGGTTCCTTTAAGGTCTTCAGCCAGAAGAACCACGCCAGGTTTAATTATAAAAGTGGAACCGTCTGTTACTTTAAATCTTATATTTCCTTTGATGGTAATCACATATTGTCTTCTGGGCGCCGGATGTGCATTTTTTTCCCACTCCTCCGTTTTATTGCTCATCCAGAATGTAGTGGTATTCATGTGTTTAAGAGTAGGTATTTTTCCTTTCTCAAAAGCACATGATCCGTCAGGATGGTTGATTAGTCTTATGGCAGGAATAAACTCAGTGGAGGTTTCCGCAGTGACACTTACATTTTTATGGTTTTTGTGTTGTGCATTCATAAATCCTACAGTACTTACTACTAAAACAAGGCTTAAGCCTTTCATGATGTTTTTCATTATAAATTTAATTTTTTATTTTTAATTATAAACAGTATCGTAAACCAGCATTTTTTCAAAAAAGGGTTTATATTTCTGAACCAAAGCCAGATGTTCGGGAAGCTTTCCATACGCTTCAAGCTCCTCCAGAGTATCGAATTCCATAGAAGCATTATAAGTAAATGTGCTGTCTAAAACACTTCTCGGGGTGGAAGCGGCAGGCTTTCCATAACGGAGATTTTTCTGATAAGGAAGCTTTTTAAGACCTTCAAAAAAATTTTCAAATTCTTTTACTTCAGACTCCGAAAGATCTTTTCTAAGCCAGAACAACAAATAATGGAAGTACATTTTTTTCTTTTTTATAGGGTTAAACATAGGTAAAGCAGAGGCAAACATATTTCCTGAAACCAGCAGCAGGGCAAAAGCCTGGACTGAGCGGAATAAAAATTTTCTTCTTTCCATTGTCATTTATTTTAATTAAAATCTATTCTGTATTTAAGGACAAACTGCCATTTCCGGTCAGAAACTACAGCATTGTTTGAAGGATCATTGGTATAAACAGGTCTGTTCTGGGCGTCAAAGGTTAACCGGGAAGACATTCCGTTCATCAGCAGGGAGATTCCGGCATCATAAATCACTGCATTGTCATGAAGTCCTTTCAGGTCTGACAGTTGCATTCCTACAGCAGGCTGAAGCTGGAGATTTTTCTTTTCTTTATCAAGATAAGGAAGTGTGCCTCCCAATTGCACATAATACGTATTTCCAGTTCCTATAACAGGCATTGCATTTCCTGCTCCATTCAGACTCGCTTGTGTAACATCTACAGAAGTTGCAGGATTATTGGTTCCTACATACCGGATATAATTGGGTCCATAGTCGTTGTGCATCGCCATTCCATATGCGCTTATTGACGTTCCTTTTTCTTTGTTCAGCGGTGCATCATAAAATAAATCTACGGCAAAGCTCTTCATATCATCATTCACTGTATTTTTGCCTGCATCCAGATGCCATAATGCATTGTGAATGTAATCAAAACCAGCTCCCAGGCTCAATACATTCTTTTTTCCTACATAGGTTCCGGAATTAAAAGGTGTAGAAATATTCTCTTTATCTAAAAAAGCATATCTGAAATACCCGGAGAAGTCTTTTCCCGGAGAATTTTTACTGAAGGAAGCTACATTCAGTTTCGGATCTGAAGTTGCCATGGTGTAAGGATCGGCTACCACCAAACGGTAATCAAATCTTCCAAGCTGCCCTTTAATATAGGCACTCAGTTCCCTTACTGTATAATCTGTAGTCCCTGCATTGGATGTTGCATAAGCCGGCAGATCATATAACAGCGTATTCAGAGGTCCTGTGGTAAATCTTGAAAGACCGCGCCATGTGGAACGCCCTGCACCAAAAGCAATCTTATCATTAAAAGCATATTCAGCATAAGCATCCAGAAGGTCAAAGTAATTACTTCCTTTAGCATTTACATTCACATTGGTGGTTCCTCCCTGCAAAACAAACATCAGCTTTTCGGTGGGCTTATAAGTCATTTTTACACGAACTCTTCGAAGAGAGAGGTCAGACAAATCCGATTTTGCCTCATTATTGACAAGGCTTCCGGGGTTAAGCTGTGTATATCTGGCCCACAATTCTGCATATCCGCTAAGAGAAATATATCGTGAGTGTTCTTCATTGAAGTAATGGGTCAATCCGGGGTTATTAAAGTCATTTTTTTTCTGAGCTTCTAATTTTCCCATGAGTCCCACTAAGGAAAACAAAGCAATTGCTGTTTTGAAAGAGGTAGTCTTCATATTTTTCTATTCTTATCTTTTTGTTGATTTCAACGGGACAAAATTAGATCGGGAATGTCTGGACAGGTATTAGAAATCTATTAGAAACCTTATAGAAAACTATTAAAAGGGTTAATGTTTTCTGATAAAAGAAAAATATGAAATACCTTTGTACAGTGCTTTGGGGACAGATGAAAATCAAGCTTTTAAAATCAAAAAAACATTTGAAAACCGAGGTATATATCCCATAGTATTTCTTTATGAAAATTTTAATTGTAGAAGATAATTCGCGTGTTTCAAGCCTTTTGAAAAGAGGACTGGAGAGCCAGGAATATCAGGTGTATATTTCGGAAGATGCAGAAGATGCTATTGTCCTGCTGAATAAAATATCTTTCGATCTGGCGATTACAGATATTATGCTGCCAAAAATGAGCGGTATTGATCTATGCAAACTGATCAAAGAGAAATCCCCTGACCTTCCCATCATTATGCTCACCGCTCTGGGCACGATTGATGAAAAAATTGAAGGATTTGACGCCGGAGCGGATGATTATATGGTAAAACCTTTTGAAATCAGGGAACTTTACGTAAGAATCAAGGCTATTCTGCAAAGAAGATCAGCCAGAAATAAAGAAGCATATCTGACCGATCTGGAATATCATGATCTGAAGATTGATAAAAAATTCAACAGAGTTTTCAGAAATAGAACGGAAATAGAACTCACTCCCAAAGAATTTAAACTCCTGGTATTTCTGGTAAACAATGCTGAAAGAATTCTTACCCGTGAAGAGATTGCAGAAAATGTATGGGGAAATCATTTTGACACCGGAACCAATTATATTGATGTCTACATTGCTTATTTACGGAAAAAGATTGATAAAAATTTTGATCATAAACTGATTCACACCAAACCCGGAGTAGGATTTATTTTCGCTTCACAATTATGAAAATAGCAACCAGAACAGCACTCATTTATTCTATCCTTACTGCAGGCATTTTATTTTTGTTTGCTTATGTTCTCTATTTTGTATCTGAAAAGAACAGGGAGGATGAGTTTAACGACCGTTTAGGGTATAAGGTAATCTGGAGGTCAGAATTTATCTTCGATGTCAGAATCAGTGATGAAAAAATCCGCGAGCTTCACCAGCGTAACCAAAAGTTGCTGAATGAGGCAGACATAAGTGTTTATAACAGTAAAAAAGAGCTTACTTTCACGGATGTTCCTCCTCTCAAAAGCAATGAAAAATATCTGGATAAAATTATCAGATCCAATAAAAACAGAATATTCTGGCAGCAGGGGGACCGTCAGTATATTGCCATTCAGTTTCAATCAAACGGAGAAAAATATTATATCATTGGAAGTGCAGTAGACGTCACAGGAAAAGCCCATATTTCTGAGTTTAAAAAAGATATTATCATCATTTATATCAGTTCCATTGTCATCATTTTTATTATAGGATTTCTTTTTTCATACTATACCCTTAAGCCCTTAAAGGATATTATTCTCCAGATCCGCGATATTTCAGAGCATAATCTGAATAAACGGCTGGATATTCCCAAAGCAAAAGATGAGATTTATGAACTGACTGAAACTTTTAATTCCACTTTCAACAGGCTGGAAAAATCTTTTAATAATCACAAACAATTCGTCACCACTATTTCCCATGAATTCCGGACTCCTCTTTCCACCTTAATTGCAGAGCTGGAGCTTGCCAAGGAACTAAATGTAACGTTGGATGACTATAAGCTTTCTATTGACAATGCTCTTCAGGATGCCAATGATGCATCGGAGCTTTCTTCTGCTTTGCTGGATTTCGCCAGAGCCAGCTATGATGTATCACAGATCAGTCTTACCAATCTGCGTCTGGATGAGATTTTGGCAGAAGCCAAGCTTGCATTGCTGCAAAAAAATGTCAGCTACAAAATAGGGATCAATTATATGGGTAATGCGTCAGATGATGATGAAAACAATTATGATTTTCATGGTAATCCTTACCTGCTGCAGGTTGCTTTTTCTAACCTGATAGAAAATGCCTGTAAATATTCAGCAGACAAAAGCTGCCATATTGAAATAGAGACCAACTCGAACCATATAAAAATCCGTTTTATTGATCATGGGATTGGTATTTCAGAAAAGGATCTTTTGAAAATTTTTGATTTGTTTTACCGGGGTTCCAATAAGAATTTCGAAAAAGGAAACGGTATCGGTCTTTCCATTGTAAAAAGGATTATAGAAATACACGAAGGCAAATTGACGATCGATTCTGAAGTGTCAAAAGGGAGTGTATTTACTGTAACATTTCCCTCCAAAAAATAAAAAAGCAGTCAAAAACTGACTGCTTTTTATCTTTATGCTTTCAACCATTCTGAGGAAGAAAGATAATTCTGATCTGGGTAATAAATGAACAGACAGTTTTTACCTTTAATTGTATTAATGATAGACTGTGTCAGTTCTCTTGGAACCGCGGGACATCCCCAGCTTCTTCCGATTCTTTTGTGCATGGCTGCAAATGCATCGCTTACATAATCGGCACCATGTAAAACAATTGCTCTTCTGTAAGCCGCATCATTAAACCCTTTATCCATTCCCAATAGCTTCAGAGAATATCCGTTGTCACCCTGATAGGTTGCATCCGTGATATAAAATCCTAAGCTGCTCTGTAACGAACTTTCCCTGTTAGAAAAATTCGTCGCAAATTCTTCGCCTGTATTTTTTCCGTGTGCTACCAATGAGTTGAACAGAACTTTTTTGTCTTCCAGGTCAATGATCCAAAGTCTTTTTGTGTTAGAAGACATAGAAAAATCGCAGATAGTTAATAAATGCGAGTCTTGGGTAAGCAATCCTGCTTTTTTTAAATTTTCATACCCAGTCAATGCTTTTGAGAACACTTCATAATTCAATTCATGTTCAGGATCAAATGCAATTGATTGGTATAGTGCTTCTGATGAAGATACAGCTGTTGTGCTCTTCTCAGATTTCGTTTCAGCTACTTTTTCTGTTTTCGTTGTATTGACATTCTCACTTTTCACCGCCATTCTTGGAGAAATGTAGAATGAAGTCGTCACCATGTAAACAAGGCCTAATACGCTATAAAATCCTTTCATTCAATAATATGTAAATCCAAATTAGTGGGGCAAAATTATAAAAACATAATTACCAAGGGGTTATAACTCTAAAAAGTTTAACGCTATTTAAGAAACTTTAACGTCCTGATTCTGTGAATTAAAAGTCTTATTTTTGCTCATCCGCCACAAATTCCAGGCTCACAGAATTCATGCAGTAACGCAGTCCTGTAGGCTTCGGCCCATCATCGAAAACATGCCCAAGATGGGAGTCACATCTTTTGCAAAGAACCTCTACTCTATCCATTCCATAAGACTGATCTCTCACATAATAAACTCCTTCTTTATCCGCTTCAAAAAAACTTGGCCAGCCACAGCTGCTGGAAAATTTGGATGTAGAGCGAAACAGGTGATTTCCGCACACCGCGCAATAATATTCTCCGATCTCGTCAAACTCATTATATTTTCCGGTAAAAGCTCTTTCTGTTGCCGCTTCTCTGGCGATTGCATACAAGTCTGGCGCGAGGATTTTTTTCCATTCATCATTGGAAACATTAAGTTTTGTAGTATCTGTTCTGGAATAGTATGGATTGTTTTTTGCTTCTGTATTTTCCATAGAGGAGGTTTTAATAGGTTCGTATTTCTGCGTACATGCCTGCAGAAAAAATAATAGGGTGATTGAAACTAAAAATTTCATCGTAAATTTCATTCTTTAACCACAAAAGTTTTGAGGTTTAAAAGCTTTTATTAAGATTAAACGGTTTCATAACCAAATTTAGTAAATTTGAGAATATGAATGACGAAGCAAAAAGAAAACAACTGAGAAAATATAAAGCATTTGCCACAGGATTATTCGTTCTGATGGCTGTTATTTTCATTGTTACCACTATTTTACAGAAGTCTGATAACTCTCATTGGATCGGCTACGTTCGTGCTTTTGCCGAAGCTGCTATGGTTGGGGCTTTGGCTGACTGGTTTGCTGTAACCGCATTATTCCGTCATCCTCTCGGGCTTCCGATTCCCCATACCAACCTGATTGAAAACAGTAAACAGAGATTGGGGGACAACCTTGGGAGTTTTGTAGTAGGTAACTTTCTTTCTCCCCAGAATATACGTCCTTATATTCAAAAACTTAAAGTTTCCAATTTTGTAGGTGAATGGCTGGGTAAGGAAAAGAGCCAGGATATTTTGATTAAAAACCTGTCAGATATCGTTCTTGATATTCTTAATAAGCTTGATGATTCCACGGTAAGCCAGTTTATCAGCAAAAAGGTGTCTGAAATGACGGATGATATAAAGCTGAATAAAGTAGTAGGAAACGGAATCGGTTATATTCTTGAAAAAAATGATCATCAGAGAATCATTACCAATCTTTCTAAACAGATCAAAGAATATATCATAGAGAACGATGAAATGATCAAAGACCGTGTAAAAAAAGGCAGTTACACATTTATTCCTTCGTTCGTAGATAATAAAATTGCAGATAAAATTGCTGACGGACTTTCTGATTTTTTTAAAGAAATAGAAGAAGATCCGCAGCATGAAGTAAGAGGTTTGATTACTCAGAAGATCCATGAGTTTTCTATGGATTTGAAAGAAGACCCGAAATGGGATGAGGAATTTAAAACCATCAAAAACGGACTTCTGAAAAATGACAAACTGGATGAATATTCCAACGACATCTGGGTTTCTATCAAAAAAACACTGATGAAAGAGCTTCAGGAGGAACATTCCGCATTGAAAAACTATCTTTCTAAAAACCTGAATGAGTTTGCCCAAAATTTAAAGACCGATGAAAACCTTCAGAACAAAATAGATCATTGGGTTCGGGTAACAGCCTATAAATATATTCTGAAAAACACCCACCAATTCGGGAACCTCATCAGTACAACCGTTGGAAACTGGCAGGGAAAAGAGCTTAGTGAAAAACTGGAACTGGAAGTGGGGAAAGATCTGCAGTTTATCCGGGTCAACGGAACGCTGGTCGGCGGGCTGGTCGGACTTATTATCTACACCATCGCCCATTTCTTCCTCTAAAAAACTAACGACAGCCAACCATGAAAAAAATATTTTCTTTATTATTTTCTTTAAGTCTCACACTTTTTCTCAGTCAAAAAGTTGAATTAAAGAAAGTAACTGATTCTTCACAGATTTTCACCGGAGAGATTGGAGGAATACCTATTACCATGCAACTTAATTACACAGGCATTGTAGATTGTGATCAGTATCAGCATTACGTTGACGGATGGTATTATTATGATAAATACAAAAAGAAAATTCCACTCACCGGAATATATGATTATTATGGCGACCTGTCATTATATAATTTCGGGACCAAACAGAAACAGAATTCTAAAATTTTAAAAGATCAGATCACATCCCTGCAAAAAGTAGAAAAAACGAATGAAATAGCACAAAAGCTAGCTCCTCTGGAATCTATTATATTGGAAAAAATCAGCATGAAAAACAACCCGATATCTGGACATTTTTATCTGGGTAAAAAAAATCTGCCTGTACAATTATTTACAGGTAACGCAATGATCTACCGTCTCAACAATTATCTGTTTCTGCCTAATAATAAAAAGATCAATACATTCGACTTCATTAATAAAGCCGGAGGAAATGAACTTGTTTCTTACTCTTCAGGTGAAAACGGGAACAGGGTCCTTCTGTATTTTGAGCAGACTTCAAATTTTAATTTCTGCGGACAGTGTGGGGCAAGTGATGGTGAAAAAGGCTACAGAATTCTTTATTTTACAAAAGACTGGAATTATAAAAACTACGAGGAATTCCTGACTGAGAGCTGCTGGGAAAATATTTATGATACGACGAAAACAAAATCAAAGGATAAAGAAACGATACAATATAAAGTAGGTAAATCTTTCTCTTCTCCCGCCTATACATTTACTGTAGATATTAAAAAAGCTTCCATTATAAAGTCAAAATAAAAAAGAGAGTTGTGTAAACTCTCTTTTATTTTATCTCGGTAATCTGCTTGCTCTTTTCAGAAGTTCCTTATTTATATCATTGATCAGTTCCGGTCCTTCATAAATAAATCCTGTATACAGCTGGATCAGGCTGGCTCCCGCATCCAATTTTTCCATGGCATCTTTTGCGGAATTTATTCCTCCTACTCCAATGATTGGGAATGCTCTGTTGCTTTTATCGGAAAGATATTTGATCATTTTTGTACTTCTTTCACGGATAGGCTTTCCGCTCAAACCTCCATTTCCTATCTGTTCTAAAACTTCAGGAGAGGTTTTCAGACCTTCTCTGTTGACAGAAGTATTGGAAACTACAATACCATCAATCTTTGTTTCTGTGATCAGTTCAATGATTTCGTCTAATTGATTATTATTAAGATCCGGTGCGATTTTTAGTAGTATAGGCTTCTGTACAGATTTTGCCTGATTGATCTTTTTCACTTCTGTAATCAGCTCTCTCAGATATTCTACATCTTCAAGTTTGGCGTGGCTTCCAACGTTCGGACAGCTTACATTCAGTACAAAGTAGTCTACGTGAGGGTGAAGACCTTCAAAACAGTCCAGATAATCCTGGGTATAGTTTTCCGGGCTTGTATCTGTATTTTTTCCGATGTTTCCACCGATGATTATTTTTCCTTTGTTAGATTTCAGTTTTTCAATAGCCGCTTCAAGACCTTCATTGTTGAATCCCATTCTGTTGATAATTCCGCCATCTTCTATCAAACGGAACAATCTTTTTCTAGGATTTCCTGTCTGTGCTCTTGGGGTTACCGTTCCGATTTCTACAAATCCGAAACCTAAGTCTCCCAATTCGTTGAACAAAACTGCATTTTTATCGAAACCGGCAGCCAATCCTACAGGATTTTTAAATTTCAATCCGAAAACTTCTCTTTCCAGACGTTTGTCTTCAACAGGTTTTGGTAAAAATAATTTTGTGAGGAATCCAAAATTCTTAAGCATTGAAAATGTAAAGTGATGAACATCTTCAGGATCAAATTTGAAAAGAATCGGACGAATGAGCGATTTGTACATTGAAAAAAAGTTTTACAAAATTACTCATTTTAAAATTAATGCTCGATTAACCTATGATATTTTATCGAAATGTTTGATATATAGCATCTATACTATCCACCTTGTCAAGGTTTAAAACCTTGACAAGGTGATGTATATTAGCAAATTTTTGGTTTAAAAATTAAGAATATGCACTCAGATCAAATTTCAGGATATCCCCTACTCTTTTGAACTCTTCATCTATAGTGGCATTTACCGTAATTCTTTCGTTAGAAACAGGATGATTAAAAATCAATTGATGGGCATGGAGCGTCATTTTATTGATGTCAAATGTCTGAAGCCACAATTTATTTTGCTTATTGCAGCCGTGCTTACGACAGCCTAAAATAGGATGCAGAATATGTTTAAAATGTTTTCTCAGCTGATGAAACCTTCCCGTTTCAGGAATGGCTTCTACCAAACAATATCTTGAAGTCTGATGTTTTAAGAAGGGTAAATCTATTTCCGAAGTCTGCAAACGACGATAATAAGTAACAGCATTTTGCTTGACTTCATTTTCATTAACCAGATCGTAATCGATGGTTTCTTCTTCTTTTGCCCAGCCACGAAGAATGGCCAGATATTTTTTCTCCACTTCGCGTGATGCAAACTGTTCGCTCATTGTCCTAAGGGTATCTTTATCTAAGGTAAACAGAAGAACACCCGAAGTTTTCCGGTCTAACCGATGCACAGGATAAACTTTTTGTCCAATCTGTTTCTTCAACTCCTGGATAGCATAGGTATCGGCTTCTCCTGCATAGAAGGATTTATGAACCAATAATCCACTGGGTTTATTGATTGCAATAAGGTGCTCATCTCGATAAAGAATTTCTAACATGGTGCAAAAGTAGAAATTTTCGATTGATCTAGCCCTGATTGTAACGGCATCCTTTTGCAAAGCAAAAGATATAGTGGAAAGCAGGTTCCCGGCTTCTGAAAAATTAAATTGTAAATATTTGTCTGTTTATTAACTGCTTTTTTTATTGAATCTCATGATTTTGGATCCAAATTGCTATTTTTGCATCTCAGACGTAAAAAAATTATGGCAAAGCAAGAAGATGTTTTCAAGAAAGTGATTTCTCACGCTAAAGAATATGGTTTTATTTTCCCATCGAGTGAGATCTATGATGGTTTATCCGCTGTTTATGATTATGGACAGAACGGGGCCGAACTTAAAAATAATATCAAACAATACTGGTGGAAAGCTATGGTACAGCTTAACGAGAATATTGTGGGTATTGATTCGGCGATTTTGATGCACCCGACAACATGGAAGGCATCAGGCCACGTAGACGCTTTCAACGATCCATTGATTGATAATAAAGATTCTAAGAAACGTTTCAGAGCAGACGTTTTGGTAGAAGACTACTGCGCTAAAATTGAAGATAAAGAGAACAAAGAAATTGAAAAAGCGGCGAAAAGATTCGGAGATGCTTTTGATAAAGATCAGTTTGTTGCCACGAATCCAAAAATTCTGGAATACAGAGCAAAAAGAGAGGCTATTCTTTCAAGACTGGCAAAATCTCTGGAAAATGAAGATCTTGCTGATGTAAAAGCTTTGATTGAAGAGCTTGAGATTGCAGATCCTGATACAGGTTCTAAAAACTGGACAGAGGTAAGACAGTTTAACCTGATGTTCGGAACAAAGCTTGGGGCTTCTGCTGACAGTGCGATGGATCTTTACCTTAGACCTGAAACGGCTCAGGGGATCTTCGTTAACTTCCTGAATGTACAGAAAACTTCACGTCATAAGCTTCCTTTCGGTATTGCACAGATTGGTAAGGCATTCAGAAATGAAATTGTGGCAAGACAGTTTATCTTCAGAATGCGTGAATTTGAACAGATGGAAATGCAGTTCTTCGTTGCTCCGGGAACAGAGCTTGAGTTCTATGAGCAGTGGAAACAAAAACGTCTGAACTGGCACAGAGCTTTAGGTCTTGGAAATGACAACTACAGATTCCACGATCATGAGAAATTGGCTCACTACGCGAATGCTGCGGCTGATATTGAGTTTAACTTCCCATTCGGATTTAAAGAGCTGGAAGGTATTCACTCAAGAACAGATTTCGACTTAAAGGCGCATGAAGAATTCTCAGGAAGAAAACTTCAGTTCTTTGATCCTGAAAGAAACGAAAACTATGTTCCTTATGTAGTGGAAACTTCAGTAGGTCTAGACAGATTATTCCTATCCATTTTCTCTCACTGCTTAAAAGATGAAGTATTGGAAGACGGTTCAGAAAGAACGGTTTTATCTTTACCTCCGGCATTAGCGCCAATTAAAGCGGCTATTCTTCCATTGATGAAGAAAGATGGTTTAGCAGAATATGCAGAAAAAATCTTCAATGATCTGAAGTATGACTTCAACTTATTTTACGAGGAGAAGGATGCGATTGGAAAACGTTACAGAAGACAAGATGCTATCGGTACTCCATACTGTATTACTATTGACCACGACTCTTTGACAGATCATACAGTAACCATCAGAGACAGAGATACGATGCAGCAGGAAAGAGTTCCTGTTTCAGAGTTGAGACGAATCATCGACGAAAAAACGAACTTCAGAAATTTACTTTCTCAATTATAATTTAAAAGCCCTGGTTTCAGGGCTTTTTTATTTTTATCAACATAAGGGTTAATTTATTACTTTTATCCCTCAAATTTTAACCATGAAAAAAATAACACTGATAGTGTTTGGACTGATCCAGACATTTGCATTTTCCCAAACCCAGGATCTGACAACACTTGCCGCCGGGGATCACGTGGGAATGAATGCTCTATTCGATGATAAAGACAATCTTTACGGCTATGTTTCTCTATATTCTTACGGAAAATCCGGTGATAAGACCAAAAAGTTTGAGTATGTAATATTAGACAAAAACCTCAACCCTGTTGCCAATAAAGAGTTTGAAGGAGATATCACTGCCGCATCTTATTTAGGATATGTTGATTTTAAAGGACAGATTATCTTAAAACCGTCAATGATGGATTATTCTTTGGTAAAAAGCAGAGAAGTATTTACTCCTGTTTCTATGGTGATTGACCCTAAAACAAATTCTATTACCAGAAAAATATATTATGACTATCTGGAAAACGGTACTTTCAAAGAAATCAACGAACCGAAGAGCTGGAAAGAACAGCGTAAGGAAAATCGTGATGAAAAAAAAGACAAAGGGTACAACTACGTTTCTGCCGTAGGTGAACTAAAAGAAGGCGGTTATTTTGCCGTAGAGTATAAAGATTACGGAAAGTATGAAAATAATAACAGCCTCATGAAATTTGATGAAAACAAGAAAGAGGTTTGGAGATATAAATACAATACTGACGGAAGCAAGAAAATTTATTCTACCCTATCTGTTCTGGAAAGAGATGAAAACTACATGTACTGCATCATGAAGAAAGTGAATGAAAAACAGAAAACATTCAGTCTTCTTGTTCTTGATATGAAAACCGGAAAAGAAACTTCCAATAAGCCGGTAACCGGGTTATCTGATGATACCATAGACAATATTGAATCCTTCTACTCCAATTACAGAAAGCTTGACAATGACAAAAATTTTGATGATAAAGTCGTTTTGCTGGGAAGAAACTATGATGATTCCGAATCAGTAGGGTTTGCAAGAATGATGGTGGACAAGAAAAACTTTACTGCAGATACTAAAACAATCAATTATGAGCCGAATATCTCAGCTTTCCTTCCAAAAGTGAATAAAAACGGAATGGTAGAAAACGGATATATGCTTCAGACCAAAGACATGTATTTTATGAATGACGGAAGTGTAGGAATCCTGTCTGAAAAATATAAACCTGCAGGACAGTATAATGCTCCCAAAACAACAGACCTTGTTTACATCTACACAGACAAAGATTTCAAAGTGAAAAATGTACAGGTCTTTGAAAAAGAAAAATCAAAATGGGTAAACAGTGATTATCTGTTTTCTCAATACCTCAACGGAGGAAAAGACGTAGTATTTTTCTACCGCGACTATCAGAAAGATGAAGTAACAAAGCAGAAAAGGTGGAATTTGTTCATCAATACCATTATTGACGGAAAATTCAAACAGGAGATCATTCCTATTTCTGAAAAAGACAATTATGCGGTAACTCCTTATGTAGGAAAAGAGGGCTATATTCTTCTTAGAGAGTATAACGAAAAAGAAAAGTTTAATAAAATCCGTTTAGAGAAATTAAATTATTAGTATAAAAGAAGAATCCTGATGTGTCATCAGGATTCTTCTTTTATGTTTTGGCTAAAGCCAGCGGAATTTTTATTATTTTACAACGGGCTAAAGCCCGTTCCTATTGATATTTTAATCATTGATAATAAAATCAGTTTGCCTTTGCTATGGCTTCATTAGCCTGATAATAGTCTGCAATATTTTTTATTTCATCAAGACTTAGGTTCCACATAAAGTTCAGGAATTGCTGATAGCTTTCACTTTGATTCTTAGGTTCAATTCTATCCAGATACCGGTTCAGATTATAGTTTTTTCTGGCTTCATATATTTTGGAAAAGCATCTTCCCAGCCAGCTTTTATAATATTTTTCTTCCTCTTCATCCTGCAAAAACTGCATAGCCGCATAAATCCCCTGCCCATAATCTTCTGAGTGGAAATAGTTGGGTAAAATTTCCATTCTTGCTGTTTTCTTTAATGTTACAAACAGGTCCGAAGGTTTTTCCGGAGCAATTGGACTTTTAAGTTCTGTAAACGTTTTTTTTAGCATCTCAATTCTTCTGGACACTTCAGGATGTGATGCGAGGGAATCTTTATTCAGTTTTTCTTTGTAGAAATTATAATTGTACAGTGAAAAGTCTTCCTTCTTCATCCATTTTTCATTAAAAGCCTGTTTTGGAAGATTAAAAAGTTTTTTATAGGTTTCCATCTTCAGTGCTCTAGGTGAAATGGTATCAAAATCCTGCAATCTTTGAAGCGCATTTACAAATTCTGCTTTCTTAAAATCGCTGTTTTTGAAAATGATATATCCCAAAGAATCTGCCTGCATTTCGCTTTGTCTTTTTTCCACCCCTTTTTTATACACTGTATTTTTAAAGATATCGAAAGCTTTCTGATTCTGACTCTGGCTTCGGCTTGTGGTAGTTGATTTGATATTCTCAACCAATACTTTATCCAATTTATCCTGTTCGATAATTTTTAAAAAGGTTTTCAGGGAATGTTCCTCTATTTTATGTCCCAGTTCATGGGAAATCACCGCCGCAATCTGCTCCTCATTATTGAGCCAGCTGTAAAGCCCCATATTGATTACAAAAGTTCCGTCAGCAAGACAGTAGGCATTGGGAGTATTGTCTTTTGCGATCAGAATTTTCAAATCCTGAGGAATGGTTGGATTGTTCTTTTTAAGACGCTGAATCATAGACTGTATGCTGGCCTCAAATTCAGATTTAAAGATAAAATCCTTATTCTTCACCTGCTTTTGAAAATCTGTTCCGAATTCTTTATAGATTTTGGATAATTCTGAGCCTGTTTTCCCGGAATACTGAGATTTTAATTTCTTTACAGTGGCTTCATTATTTCCTTCAAAACTCTTTAAAAAGGCTTTCCTCTGTATATAATCTGCAGTGTCTATCGGTTTATAAATCTGGGCCATTCCCATGATTGAAAATAGGAAGTACCCCAATACAATAAGTTTTCTGGTCATAGTTTTCATCAATAAGAACAAAAATAACTTATTTGCTCATTCATTTTAAATTTTATAGCCAAATTATTCTAAATTTGTTAAAGACCATTCATCAAAAAATGAGAATACTAAAGTACATGATAGGCGGAGCGGTAGCTGGTGCGGCAGCCGCTTATTTTCTGGGATATGATTATTTATTTAGTGGTATTTCCAAAACCTATTTTAAAGGAAAATCAAGTGCATCTATTGATGACGGAAATCTTTTCCCGGGCAATCCCATTGCCACAGAAGAACCCATACTCTGGGAAGAAGATCCGGATTACAACAAAAAGGATTTACCTAAACATTTAGTTGACAATTTAAAACACTCCAGAACAGCTGCTTTTGTCGTAATAAAGAATGGAAAAATTCTTCATGAGCAATATTGGGAAGGGTATAATCAACTTTCACAGACCAATTCTTTTTCGATGGCAAAAGCAGTGACTGTCATGTTGCTGGGAAAAGCATTGGAAGAAGGCATTATCTCTAATATTGATGAAAAATTCTCTGATTTTTATCCGGAATTTAAAAATAAAACATTCGGAAATCAGGTAACCCTTAAAAATCTGGCTCAAATGGAATCCGGGCTGGACTGGGATGAAAATTACAATAATCCGTTTTTACCCAATGCTAAGGCTTATTATGGGAAAAGTCTTGTAAAAGCTGTATTCTCAAGAAAATTTAAAGAAGAACCGGGGACAAGATTTGAATATCAAAGCGGCTCTACGCAACTTCTTGGTTTTGCCCTCAGAAAAGCTCTGAATAAACCATTATCGAGCTATTTATCAGAAAAATTCTGGATCCCTTTGGGAATGGAACAGAATGCGAAATGGAGCACAGACGACTATGGTATGGAGAAAGCTTATTGCTGCATTCATTCCAATGCAAGAGATTTTGCTAAACTCGGGCAGCTGTTTCTGAATGATGGAAAAGCCGGGGATCAGCAGATTCTCAATGCTGACTTTATTGAACAGATGAGAACTCCAACAGAAAAGTCTGAAAACATTTATGGAATGGGGCTTTGGATCAATCATGACAACCCTATCAAACATTATTATTTTCTGGGATTACAGGGACAGTATATTATTATGGTTCCGGAGCACAATATCGTTATTGTAAAAACCGGAAGTTACTCCAACAACCCTAAAAATGACAGAGGAAGACCTGATCAGGTAAAATACCTCGTGAATGAAATTGTACAATTATTCCAATAAATGCTATGGAAAAATACAGTCCGAAAATAGATACCTATATTGAAAAATCACAGGATTTTGCTAAGCCTATCCTGCATTATATCCGTGAAACGGTTCATGAATTCTGCCCTGATGCTGAAGAAACCATGAAATGGAGTTTTCCTCATTTTATCTATAAAGGAAAAAACCTGTGTGCTATGGCTTCCTTCAAACAACACTGTACTTTTGGATTCTGGTTGGAAAAGGAAATGAAAACCATGCAGGAGATAACTCAGAATATTGAGAAGAATTCAATGTTCAGCTTAGGAAAAATAACAGGAATGGAAGATCTTCCCTCCAAACCTCAGCTGAAGAAAGCAATAAAAGAAGCCATGGAACTTACGGATATGGGTGTCACAATGAAGAAAGCCTCACCTTCCAAAACAGAAATGGAAGTTCCGGATTATTTTCAATCTGCTTTAAATACTCATCCAAAGGCTTCGGATATTTTTGAAAAGGCTGCACCATCATTCAGAAAAGAGTATATTGCATGGGTTACAGAAGCCAAAACAGAAGCTACCAGAAATAAAAGATTGGAACAGTCTTTGGAATGGATAGCGGAAGGTAAAGGCCGTAACTGGAAATACCAAAAAAAATAAACACAAAAAAAACACAATGAAGAAAAAAATTATTCTCTTTTTCTTCCTTATTATTTCGGTTTCTACATTCTCTCAGGCAATTGATTTTGAGAGACAGTATAAATATGCCCGTACTCTTTCTTCCAGGAATCCGGACAGTTCGGAAATCGTTCTGAATAAGATTATAGATTCAGCGCAGAGAAGAAATCTCCCTGAATTTCTTGCTAAAGCTTATTATTTAAAATCATTCAACAATTATTTAAAATCTGATGCTGAGAAAAGTCTTGACTTTGCAGATAAAGCCCTTAAAATATCTACCCAAAATGATTATGCTATCGGGAAAGCTCTGGCTTACAGAATGCAGGGAACCCAATATGCAAAGCTCGGATTGCTTAAAGAATCTTCTACAAGTCTTCGCAATGCCCTGTCTGAAGTAAAAAATAACAATACAGAGGAAGGGCATGAGCTGAAAGGAATGATCTTTAATTCTTTTTTGATCCTTCTCAATAAGAATCAATATAAAGAAAAAGAGTTCTATTCTAAAAATGCCATTCAGGAATTTCAGAAGCTTAAAAATACAGCCCGGCGAAACGAACTGCTGATCTCCGCTTATACCAATATGGGATATAATTTATCGGAAGTAAAAAAATTTAAAGAGGCTAAATACTATTTCGTAAAAGCCCTTTCTTTGGTAGGAGAAAACAATCATTATCTGCAGTCTAATATTCTGAATGATATTGGGTTCTCATTATCGAAACAGAATAAGCCGGACAGTGCTGTGATTTATTATCAGAAAGCACTAGCTATTGTAGATCAGTATGGCTTCAATGAAAAAAAGATTGAGATCACGAAAAACCTTGAGGAAGCCTACACTCAGCTTCATGACGAACCGAATACGGAGAAATATAAACTTGAAAACCTTAAATTAAAAGACAGTATCGCTTACAACAAAGCAATGGCGGTCAACAAAACCTTATCCAAAAAAGAGGAAAGTTTTGATCAGCAGCTCAATAAGAGCCATTCCATTTCGAAAGGGCTTATTATAGTGTGTCTTGGCTTAATCATTGTTTTAGGGATTGTCATTTTTAACAGCATTCGTCTCCGCAAAAAGCATAAAGAAGCTGTTGCCAAAATTTACAAAGAAGGTATTTCTCCGGTGGTTTATGAAGAAGACCCTCAGGAAGTTTCTGATGATATCCAAAATAAAAATACCTCTACTCCCACAGAAATAAAAATTTCACCGGAAGTAGAGGAAAACATATTACACGGATTAAAAATATTTGAAGAAAACCTTGAGTTTAACAACAAAAATATTTCACGTTATAATCTTGCAAACACCCTGAATATCAACACAAAATATCTTTCAGCGGTTATTAAGAAACATAAGAAATTCAATTTCAATCAATACATTAATCACCTGAGGATCAATTATATTGTCAACCAACTAAAAAACGAACCGCAGTACAGAAAGTACAAGATTAATCACCTTTCTGAAATCACGGGATATTCTTCTCACAGTGCTTTTTCTCTTGAATTCAAGAAGATCACAGGGCTGCATCCGTCTGCATTTATCAAAACACTGGATGAAATCTCCTGACTACTGTTCTGCTATTGTCAAGTTATTATAGCCGCCGGTGTTATTTAATGAAAAATTGGCAACGATTGAATTATTTAAATTAAACCAGATGTAAGGCATCAGTCTCTGCCCTGCTGTCATGTAAAATGAGGCGGTACAGTTGCTTCCTGCATCAATATTTCCTACACTGTTTGAAGACATTGTATTAACACATTTTACCGTATTTACAATATTGGTAACCGCTAATCCCGTTGTATTGTCATAAAGCTGCCAGATCGCTTCTATTTGAATAGGATTTAAAGGATCCGTAGTATAATTAATTGCTAATGGAGCAAGATCTGTTGTGAAAGAAGCTACATAAATTCCATTGCGGGGTGCAGTAAAAATACCAGTGGCAGCATTAAAACTCGTGCCGGAATTACTTTCAAAAGTTTTACTCCAGTCTACAAGATAGTTACTTGCTCTGTTTTGTAATCCTGCAGTAATTGTCGGAATAGACGGAGTTGCCAGCTTTACATTATTATTGGTTTTGGCTGCAATAACGATTACTTTATTATTCGTAGGTTGTGCGGTGAGCAAAGGAAGCCATTCATTTCCATTAGAATATTCCACTCCATTGTTATAACGTACTGCTCCTTCATCAGCGGCAAGTGCAGTGAGTGAAGAAGCTCCAAAGCCAATGGCTCCGTTTCCGGAATTTCTGGCATCAACTTTCGTAACCGGGACGAGCGTTCCCACTCCTATTTTTCCGGTGCTGTTCACAAGAATATCATTACTCTGCTGGGCCGGGGTAAATGTCGGTCCTGAAACCGGATTATCTTTTTGTCCATCAATATGCAGGATACCCTGTGGATTTGGAGTATTGATTCCAATCTGTGAAAAAACACACTGGAAGCTTAAAGTCATTAAAATCAGTAAACAATTTTTTTTCATCATCTTTCTTTTTATAATCCGAAAATACTTAAAGAAGTAAGTGTAGCATCAGTATCCAAAGTTTTTGAACTTCCTAATTTCTGATTCAGACTTACGGTAATATTATCCCCTTGATTCAGGTTAAAAATTCCTGAACAGTTCCCTGCAACACGGTTTCCAATGGTATTGGTTCCGGGGTAACTTCCTACACATTTGAACACCTTATTGGTAGTGGAAGATGTTGAATTGGTTTGGATTAAAGTTTCATATCTTGAATCATTCGCAATACTTCCCGATGCTAATGAAAAGGTAAAGGATACAATATACACTCCTGTTTTTGAAGCAGTAAAGGTTCCTGTGCCAGCATTAAAGCTGCTATTCACATCCGTTTTTTTAGTCCAGCCGGTAACAGCGGTCTGCACACCATCAGTAAAGCTTTGTATCGAAGAGTTTTCTGCGTCTACAAAATCATTGGATATTTTATGAGCCAGTGTAATCCATGAAGTTCCGTTAGAATAGCTCAGATCCTGAGTTCCTGAGTTATACCTCAACGCTCCGGCCTTTGCTGCAGAAGCAGACTGTGAAGTTCCTCCAATTCCGATTGCATTTAAACGTTCATTGGATCTAAGGTCCAGTCTGGTTTTGGGGGATTTTGTTCCTGCTCCTACATTTCCGGCGGGAGTAATAACTACATCATCATAATAACTGGAAGGTATTGAGACATTTGTATTTTTCTGTCCATCTATATGCACCGTTCCTTCCGGGGCAGACATATTGATTCCTATCTGAGCGTGCATCCACATACCGCAGCAAATGAATAAAGCCAGTTTTAATTTTTTTCTCATATCAAATGTGTTATTGTTCTAAAATAGAAAGGTTTACAAAGCCATAATCATTACTTGCAGAAGTAAGATCTGTTCTTAAACTTAGATTGCCATTATAAACAGACTGGTAGATATAAGGCTGAAGAGTGTCGCCTTTATTCAGCTGAACTCCGGCAACACAAGAACCTGCAACTTGTGCCTGTTTAGAATTATTCGAGAAAGATTTCACACATTTCTTAACAGTATTGCTTCCGTTCACGACATATCTCGCTTCCGAAAAATAGCCTGAGGCGATAGGGATTCTTACGAAATCATAGGTAAAAGAGACGAGATACACTCCAGTTCTTGGTGCTGTAAAAACACCTGTTCCGGGAGTGAAGTTTGCTGTTGGATCAGAAATTTCCGTCCATCCGGCAATACCTGTAGAAACCTGATAGGGAACTTTAACGGCAAAATTCGCTGCCTGAAGATTGGCTACCACTACAGCTTTGGTAGGAGAAGAAATAAGATCCTGCCATACAATACCATCTGAGTATTGCATCTTTCCGCCATTCAGCGGATTGTATCTTACAGCACCTCCACCTGCTGATGAGGCAGCCTGGCTGGTCTCTCCTATTCCGATTGAATTATCTGTGTTAACTGCTGATCGTGCATCTATCTTAACAGCAGGAGATAATGTTCCGATTCCTATTTCTCCTGTGGAAGTTATGACGACATCGTTGGCTGCTTGGGCTGCGGAAGGAACTCCGGATGTCGGATTATCTTTTGCCCCATCCACATGGAAAGTGGTTTGAGGGTTTGAGGTATTAATACCAACCTGCGCTTTTGAGTAACTTATTGTAAAGCACAAGGAAATCAGTATTCCCTTCATCCAAATACTTAGATTTTTCATTTGATCTGTGGTTTTTAAACGTGTACAATTCTCGGTCAAAGATAAATGCAAAAGCACATCGCATACAATAGCTGCCCTTAGACCAAAAACACATAACCAACTGATAACAAACTAAATAAACCTTTACTTTACATTGTCAAAATACGGAATTTTACTATTTAAAATAAAACTACCGTCCTATTTTGTGGGAAATTTTTATAGGATTTTTACTTTTTAAAGAAAATTATTATTCCGAAAACCTATTTAGAAAAAAGATTGAAGGTCATGAATAAGTTCACCATAGGATTTATTTTCTCCTGATTTCAATATTTTACCTGTCTCGAATTCTTCAATAATGATGTCATAGTAATTACTTTTAGGACAGTGAAATGTTGAAATATAGACAACAATATTTTCTTTCTGTAATCCTAAAGCTGTAATATCGCCATCCCAATAATCAACTATCTCATATCCGAAAAAATTTTCCCGGGACAATTGCTTTAATAAATTATTGATTTCAGTCGTTTTATTTTTCATTCAGAAAGAAAGACGAAAAATAAGCAGAATTTTTGAATGAGGAATAGCTTTAATGAAATCTGAAATTAGCTTCCGGCAAGGTATTTTTTTTCAGGAAAGCCTCATACTCCGGAGATAGCTTTGCACGTCCGAAGGTATTCTCACCGCTCATACTACCGAGACGCACTTTATCCTTACCATATTTCCTGTTCATGGCATCCATAGCTTTCATCACGGGAAGGTGCTGGTTTTGTATATCTTCTTCAAAAAGACCGATCTGTCTCTGATCTTCGGGAACAAAATCATTCACCATAACTCCAGCTCTTTTATAGTGAAATCCCTCCCTGTAAATGGTTTCAAAAAGTTCATTCACTACTCTTCCGATCAGGATAGATGAATTGGTAGGATTGGAAAGAATCCGGGTCATTGCATTTCTGTATTCAGGCAGATCTTTCCTAAAACGATTGGTCTGTACAAAAACGGTAATCATTTTACAACAGGTATTCTGCTTTCTTAATCTCTCTGAACAATACATTCCAAAAGTTTCTACCCTTTCTCTTACTTCTTCTTTTTTAGTAAGCATCTGCATAAAACTTCGGGTAACAGCTATGGATTTTTTAGGCGAAGGAGAATCCAACTCCAGCTGACGAATCCCCTTCAGTTCATTGATCATTCTTACTCCATGAATTCCCATAATCTTCCGAACCCATATTTCAGGTTTCTGAAGAAGATCCCAGGCTTTATAAACACCATTATCATTCATTTTGACGGCCAGCCTTCTTCCGATTCCCCAAACATCTCCGATATTAAGCCATTTCAATGCCTTTTCAATTTTTTCAGGAGTATCCAGAATATAAACTCCACTAAAATTATCCGGAAAATCTTTTACAATTCTATTCGCTACTTTACATAAAGTCTTAGTGGGAGCAATTCCGATACTTACCGGAATATTTTCTTTCTCATTAATCTCATTTCTGATCTTAAGACAATATTCATACATATCAATGTATTTAAATCCTGTCAAATCAAGAAAAAGCTCATCAATACTGTAGACTTCATGATCAAGAACATAGGATTTGGCAATATTGATGACCTGCTGGCTTTTATAGTTATAGAGTTCAAATTTTGCAGAAAAACTTTTTACATCATGTTGTTGAAAAAGCTCCTTGTACTTGAATGCCGGAGCTGCCATAGGAATTCCCAGATCTTTTGCCTCTTTACTTCTGGATACAACACACCCATCGTTGTTGGAAAGAACCACAACGGGTTTGCCCTCAAGATCAGGATCTAAAGTCCTTTCACAGGAAACAAAAAAGTTATTACAATCTACGAGTGCATACATGACAATTGTACAGAAAATATCTCTACAAAATTAGAATTTTTAAAGAATAAAATAAACTTTTAGACTATAATTAACATCACATTTAACAGTCTGAAAAACAAACGAATGAAATTTTTAAATGCGACATGTTTTGTCGTATTAGCATTATAATTTCGCTCACAAAAACATTTTATCTAATCCCTTTTTATAGTCTCAATAATACCTGAAACAGCCCAGTTGAACACAGTAGAATTTTTAATAAAATTTAAATAAAACACGTCAAGTTCCGTCGCTTCTATTCTATACTTTTGTTATCATACAAAATAAGAAATATGGACAAAGTAACCTTAGAACGAATTCAGAAACTTCACCCAATGGTAAGAGATGAAGTAAAGCAAATTATCCAGGAATGTGATGAAGCTCTTACCGGAAGAGCCAGGATACGGATCACTCAGGGACTAAGATCTTTTGAGGAGCAGGAAAAACTGTATGCGATCGGAAGAATTACTTCAGGAAAAAAGGTGACCACCGCTAAGGCAGGACAAAGCATCCACAATTATGGTCTTGCTGTAGATATCTGCCTGATGATTGGCGGTAAAACAGCAAGCTGGGATACGGTAAAAGACTGGGATAATGACAAAGTTGCTGACTGGTATGAGTGTGTAAAGATCTTTGCCCGTCATGGCTGGGACTGGGGTGGAAACTGGAAAACATTCAAGGATCTTCCGCACTTTGAAAAAAAGAGCATTCCTACTAAAAAAGGTCCTGTAAAAACCAGCTGGAGGACACTATTGAAGATGCCGAGAGATAAACAAAATTATGTTGTTTTTTAATTTTTATTAAAAACACACAAACAAACCTAACTAACTGATTTAAAGCTCTGTTTTTTTAATAAAATTAATTAAAATCATTTATAATACGACAAGTTCTGTCGCTTCCTCCATCTATCTTTGCTTTATAAGAAAACACCAAAGCAATCTTTATAATAAGCTGAAACCAATAGACATTTTTTCGAAAATCTATTGGTTTTACTTGTCTAAAGCTGCCAGATGTTTCTTAAAAAAATGAAAAAATAACATGAAAAAGACAACCATTCTTTCTTTGGACGGGGGCGGAATAAGAGGAATCATCACCTGTATTATTCTACGCTACATAGAAGAACAGCTTCAGTATTATGATAAGCCCACGGCAAAGCTTGGGGATTATTTTGATCTGGTGGCAGGCAGCAGTACCGGAGGTCTGATTGCTTCTATTATTCTATGTCCCGACGAAACCCGAAAAGCAAAGTATTCTATTCAGAAAGGATTAGAATTATATGCGGAAAAGGGCGGCGATATCTTCCAGGTTTCCTTTTGGGAAAAACTGGTTAATCCATTCGGATTATTGAATGAAAAAATTCCACAGGAATCTCTTGAAAGGAATTTAAATGACTTTTTTGGAAATTTAGAATTAAAAGAATTAATAAAACCATGTTTAATAACAAGTTACGACATTGAAAACAGAAGAGCAAAGCTTTTCAATTCATGGAAAGCCAACCTCAGCACAGATAACTTCTATGTAAAAGATATTTGCAGAGCGACTTCAGCTGCTCCAACGTATTTTAGTCCGGTACAGATCAAATCGATGTATGGACAGATCTTCAGCCTGATTGATGGAGGAATGTTTGCTAATAATCCCGCTCTTTGTGCTTATGCGGAAGCGAGAAAAATTCCTTTTGCAGAAGTTTTGAAAAATCATCAGAAAGCCAACCATCCGAGTGTAAATGATATGATTATTGTTTCTATCGGAACAGGAATTGAAGCCAGACCCTATCCTTTTAAAAAACTGGAAAAAGCTGGAAAAATTGGCTGGGTAAGCCCTATAATTGATATTTTAATGTCTGCCAATGCAGAAACAGTAGATTATCAGCTGGAGCAGATGTTTCAGACGCTAGGTTTGAGAAATCAGAAAAACTATTACCGTGTGAATCCTTCACTGAAAAACGCTTCTCCTGCAATGGATAACGTAAGAAGGTCTAATATTGAAAATCTGATACAGGCCGGATTAAGCTATATTGATGATAACAGAGAAATCCTGAATCAGATTGTTCAAAAACTCATCAGAAATAAAATATAAGCTTTAACCCTTATAACCAGCCAATATAAGCTTTTAAGATTATATTTTAAAATTAGTTTTTAAAACGTCAAGTTCTGTCGTTTTGCCCCATTACCTTTGGAGTATTAAAGACACTAAACAACCATCTATAAAAATTTAAAAAAGCTATTGAATTCAACATGCAATTATGCTGAACAGCCTGAAATATGTTCAAAATATAACCAAAACACCAGAATACAAAACATGGAAACACCAGATCACAAAACAGATATACTCTTCGATGAAAACCTCTATACTATAGAATGGAGCGATATCGAAAATGCTGAGATGGATTATGAAAACTATCTCAACACTATTGAAAACTGCTGGAGAGAAGATTTTGAGGAAGATACTTTTTAGATAAAAAATAAAACACGACACATTTTGTCGCATTAACCGCATATATTTGTCTTATAAAACTTTACCCTGAAACGCAGTTCTTCTGCACCCTAAAAAAAAGAAATGAAGAAAGATTTTTATTTGACAAGATATGCCTTAATTATAAAAAGATTAGAAAGTTCTCCAGCTACCTATTCCCAGCTGGAGGACTATCTTTTAAACTCTTTTGAATTTCAGGATGCTGAGATTAAGAGCTACTCTATCCGTACCCTGCAAAGGGACATCCGGGAAATTTCGGATCTTTTTAATCTTTCCATTCACAACAAGAAAAAGGGTGACAACCGATACTATATTGAGAGCCGCCCCATTATGGAAGTGGATGAATATAACCAAAAACTACTGGAATCTTTTCAGGTGAGTAACGCTCTGAATCTTCACCCTGATTTTTCAGATTTTATCTTTTTTGAAAGCCGTAAGCCAACCGGTGTGGAGCACTTTTATGACCTGTTCTTTGCCATCCGAAATAAAAGGGTTGTAAGTTTTGAACACTACAATTACAAAAACAAACTGATGACGTCCAGAAAAGTTCATCCTTTAGCCTTAAAAGAATCCAAAGACCGATGGTATCTTATTGCTATTGATACAAAAGATAAAGTTTTAAAATCCTTTGGGCTTGACAGAATCAACTATCTTGACGTAGCCAAAAATCAGTTTAGAGAGAAGTATAAATATAATTTCAGAGAGCATTTTAAAAATGCATTCGGAGTGATGAATCTGGCTGAGCAGAAACCACAGAATATTGTATTGAAATGCAGCCGTCATCAGGGAGAATATATCAGAAGCTTCCCTCTTCATCAATCACAGAAAGAGACCAAAGAAACTCCGGAAGAAATTTATTTTGAGTTCTTCCTTCATCCTACTTACGACTTTATGCAGGAGATTCTTTCTTTCGGCAAGGAAGTTACAGTTCTTGAACCTAAAGGTTTAGTTGATGATATCCGTAACCATTTGCAGGAATCCTTAAACCGCTATCTTGAAAGCTGATTATAAAAAATATATTTCATATTTTTTGTTATATTTACATAAATATACCCTTATTGAAAACTTTATTTGTTGGCATCAGCTGCTTTATCTCCACCTTTTTTCTGGCACAGCAGAAGGAAGAATTCCGGCTTGTAAAGAGCTATTACAACCAGCACAGAAATATGCTGAATAAAGAGTTCAAAAAAAAGTTTGATGCTGAATCAAGTACAGATAAAAAGGTGGCAATAAAAGGAGATTTTCTCTTTTTTATGAAAAAGATGGACAGCATTGAAAACAATGCCTTGATTGGAGCTTTATTAAAAGTAAGAAACCTGGAAGACCTCCAAACCATCAAAAATCCTAAATTAACCTCTGAAAAATTTTCAGACGCAGAAAAGATTGCAGATTATCCCGGAGGACTTAATTCTTTGAGACAAGAAGTTGCCAATCTGCTATACGTTGATGGCGTCTATTCTGTAGAAAAAATGATAAAAACAGATGTTGATTTTATTGTAGAAAAAGATGGAACGGTCAGCAATGTTCATGCACAGGGTGATAATTTCACTTTCAACAGGCAGGCGGAAATTGCATTATATTCTCTGGCAGAAAAGTTTTCTCCCGCAATGATAAAAGGTGATCCTACGACCTACCGTTTTAAACTTCCTTTAACTTTAACGATAATGGATTAATGAAAAAGCATTTCAGCTTATTTCTGTTTTTTGCTCTTAATCTTTATTTTTCACAGCAGACAGAAGGCCTCAGAACTATTAAGGTAAAATACGATATTCAAATTCAGAATATAGAAAATAGTTATACAGATGCTTTGACAAAAGCTTCTGTAAGAAAACAAGCTAAAATTACTTTAATAAAAGACAAAGAGATAAACTCTCTTAAATATCAAAGGAATATAGAATATCAGAAAGAAATAGAAAAGATACAATCTGCTTTTCCTCTCTCAGAATCAACTTTAACGGTTCTTAAAGATAATGAAGTTACACCACCTAAGTATCCTAATGGTATAGATGCTTTCAGAAAAGAAATCATTAATAATTTTAATATTGAAGCTATTAGAGGGAAGGGTAAAATCCAAACTACCGTTAAATTTATTGTTGAAAAAGACGGAAGCATTATTGTTGTAAAAGGGATTGGAGAAAATGAAAATTTTAACAGAGAGGCTGCTACCGCTGTTTTACTTACCCAAAAGAAATGGGAACCTGCTAAAAAAGATGGACTCCCCGAAAGAGCTCACATGAGCATTCCTTTAACTTTAAATTTCGATTAAATGTTTACTGACGAATATTACATGAAAATGGCTTTACAGGAAGCAGAAGCCGCTTTGGAAAAAGATGAGGTTCCTATTGGATGTGTAGTGGTTTCCAATAACCGGATTATCGCAAGAGCCCATAACCTTACGGAAACACTGAATGATGTTACCGCTCATGCAGAAATGCAGGCCATCACCTCAGCGGCAAATTTTCTTGGAGGGAAATACTTAAAAGACTGTACTCTTTATGTAACGATGGAGCCTTGCGTAATGTGCTCAGGTGCACTTTCCTGGTCTCAGATCTCAAAAGTAGTGATTGGTGCACGGGATGAACAAAGGGGTTTTATCAATAAACATCTTTCTCTGCACCCGAAAACAGAAATTATTACAGGCATTATGGAAGCCGAATGCTCTTCTATTGTTAAAGATTTTTTTAAAAGTAAAAGATAAACCCTTCCATTGAAGAAATTTGATTTGTGTCTTTATAGACTTTAACCCTCGTCTAAGGGTTTAGGAAATAATAATAGTAAGCCGGAGAAAATTAAAATATCCTCCGGCTTTTGTTTTTATAGAATCAGGAATCCATATTCCTTACAATCAGTCTTTATAAATAGAGTATCTTACTATATCAAAATATTCTCCGTCTTTCTTTATTTCCTGTTTTAAAACAGCTTCCTGTTCCATTCCTATTTTCTCCATTATTCTTCCGGATGCCGGATTGTGAAGAAAATGAGTAGCAAAAATTTTATTGAAGCCAAGGTCATTTAAACCAAAATCTACGATTGCTCTTGCGGCTTCAGTTACATATCCTTTATTCCAGTAAGACATTCCTATCCAATATCCCAGCTCTGCTTTATCATCATCCCTGTCATGCAGCCCGATAGCACCTATGATATGTCCTTCTTTATTCCGGATAGCAAAAGTATATCCTGTTTTATTATCAAAAGCTTCTTTTGACATTTTCAGCCATGATCTGGCATCATTTTCAACATAAGGGTAAGGAATATTAGAGGTAAGATCAGAAAAAATCCTATGCTGAAGATATTCAACAATAAAAGGAACATCTTTTTCTTCCAGTTGAGAGAGAATAAGTCTTTCCGTTTCTATGATGGGAAATTTTTCCATTGTATTAAGGTTAAAGTTGAAAGTTAAGATAGTACTTGGGCTGAAACCTGCTTTAATATATTATAAATCTTTCCCCAGGAAATAAAGACCTTTCAATGTGTGAAGTCTGTCCATCACATGAATCTTATCTGTAAGAGGTTTATAGACATGGGAAACCCCTCCTGTCGCTACCACGAAACACTCGTCATTCACCTCTTCATTGATGCGATTCACAAAACCTTCTACCATTCCCAGGAAACCATACACCATTCCGCTTTGCATACAGGTTACCGTATCCAGCCCCAAAACAGATTTCGGTTTTTTCAGTTCAATGTCCGGAAGCTGTGCAGTCTGGTTGATCAACGAATTTAATGAAGTAACAATTCCCGGAGCGATAATCACTCCCAAAGTCTCTCCTGTTTCTGCTACACAACTGGCTGTAAGAGCAGTTCCGAAATCGATGACAATTTTTTTCCTGTTCGGATACAGATTGTGTGCTGCCACAAGATTTGCATAGATATCTGTTCCCATCTGCTTGGATTTTGCCTGAACGCCTGAAGGAGTTGATCTATCAACAATCACAGGATTAGTTCCGTGAATTTTTTTGATTCCCGAGCTCATTACTTTGGTAAGCTGCGGAACTACTGAACCGATAATTACTTTATCAATTTCTGTTGGTTCAATTTTATAGGTTTGATAAAGCATCAGCATCTGTACATAAAGTTCATCTGCCGTTCTGTAAGGTTTTGTATTTATTACCCACGAAATATCACAATTATCGCCATTGAAAAGACCAAATCTGATATTGCTGTTTCCTACGTTGATTACGATTGAATTCATTGACATATTTTTCAGAAGAAATTCTTGATTTATGATTGAAATTCCTGCTTGATTTTGAGGGATTAAATTTAATCATTTTTATAAAAACAAGCTCTGAATCTCTTATAAATTAAGTCTATCTTTAAAATAAATCCACATCAACATTTACCAGCTACCTCCTTCTTTAAAATAAATAGCGCAGAAATAAAATTTCCGCGCTATTTATAATATTATTTTGTATTTATTATTTTACTTCTACAAAATTATTCTCCATGTTTATATCTGCAATTCTCTGGCTGAAATCAATTCCCAAAACAGATAACTGAGATTTGGTGTAAGGAATGGTAAGGGTATATTCTTTTTGGGTCCAAGGCCAGTAAGGCACTGTTTTAAGATCACCATAAATATCCTTTTGTTTCCATGTATGCGTCATATTCAATGGTATCTGATAAGTAACAACTTTTTTATCCGTTGTCATCACTCCAAAATCTATCGGCATTGGAACCTGACCGTTGTTGATTAAAGTAATGGTTGTAGATTTCGCATCATATTTTACATCTTTAATCCCGTAATCAATCGTCTTTGTCGTATTGATCCAATAATTATGGAACCATTTCAGATCCATCCCGGAAACTTTCTGTGCAATGTGAAGAAAATCTCTGTCTGAAGGATGCTTCATGCTCCATTGATCATAATATTGTTTCAGGGTTTCCGCAAGGTTCTGCTCTCCCATAATGTATCCAAGCTGTACCAGGTATAATTCACCTTTTACATAAGATGCATACGTATAAGCTGTACCGTTATCATGGTGATCCCCCAACCAAACGGCAGGTTCTTCGATTCCTTTTTTAATAAAGCTTCTGTAAGCATCAAGTGTTTTGGCAAATGGATTCGGCAGATCTTCAGGGAATAGCTGGTACATGGTATACCCTTCCGCATAGCTTGTGAAACCTTCATCCATCCATGGACGTACAGATTCATTGGTAGCTAACATCTGCTGGTACCATGAGTGAGATCCTTCGTGCGCCATTAAACCCATTAAATCTTTAACGCTTTTTGCTTCACCTAAAATCATGGTACACATTCCGTATTCCATTCCTCCGTCACCTCCCTGAATGAATGCATAAGTAGGATATACATATTTTCCGAAATGAGAATTCATGATCTGGAAATACTTAGTGATGTAAGGCTGTGCTTCACCCCATGCTTTTGTCTTATCATTTTTCTGATAAACCAAATATACTTTCGGACCTTCCGGAACATCGAAGCTTTCTACAGAATAATCTCTGTCTGCACTCCATGCAAAATCAAGAATATTTTTCGCTGTCCATTTCCAGGTAACCTTATTATCTTTATCTACTACAAGCAAACTTTTAGTTTCATACCCTTTCACTCCTTTAGGATTTTGAAGGATACCTCCTGCTCCTACAACATAATCTTTATTGATTTTAATAGTAACATCAAAGTCTGAGAAAGGAGCATGAAATTCTCTTCCCATATAATCAAAGGTAGCCCAGCCATCATAATCGTATTCAGCAATTTTCGGATACCATTGCGTCATTGTCATGTCTACACCTTCCCTGTTATTTCTACCACTTCTTCTGATCTGCTGAGGAATCACAGAATCCCAGTCCATTGTAAAAGTAGTTGTGGAATTCGGTTTGATAGGCTCTGCCAGATAAACTTTCATGATGGTTTCCTGAACTTCAAATTTCAGATCTTTCCCATTTTGTTTAATCCAGTGGATATTCTGAACTCCTTCCTGATCTTTTGGAATGGAAGCCAGCCTTGAAATACCGTCTTTCTGCAGCCTTCCGTCACCATTCTTGCCTTGGGAAGCCACTCTTTGATCCATCATGGAATTAGGTTTGAAAGCGTTCCAATATAGATGGAAATACACCACATTCAGCTCATCCGGTGAGTTGTTGGTGTATTCTAAAGTCTGTTTTCCCTGATAGGTAAATTTTTCAGCATTGACATCAATATCCATCTTGTACTTCGCAGCCTGCTGATAATAAGCTCCTTGCTGAGCCTGAAATTGTGAAATGATAAACGCAAAAATGATTGCAGCCGATTTTCTCATTTAAAATTTTATTTTTTTTAAAGGTAGGTAATTTAAACAAGACCCTCAAATAGGAGTTATTTTGAGATTTTATTCTGTTTAATATGGTTTTAGATGAATTTTAATCAGAATTGTTAAATTTTTTAGAAAGCTTTATTTTAACTTCACCATTTAAAACCTTGGCATGGTGAAGTTATTTTAGAAGTATTTTTACTGGTTCTTCAATAGTTTTTTGATTAAAGTAATCTGTCCCAGATGATAGTAGCAGTGTTCAATCATTCCATCGATATTTCTTTGGTAGGTTCCATACTTTTCATCTACAAAAATCTCATCAAGTTTAGTATCAGGCATCTGTTCCAGTAATGTTGCAAATTTTTCAGAATCCATCCATAGTTTATGTAACAACCCCTCCCATTGCTCCTGAGAGTCTATAGAAGGAAGATCAAAACTGAATTTATCTTTGATTTCAAGATCACCTCCTTCAAAAACATTGACAATGCCTGCAATATAATAATCAATGTGAAAAGTGAGCATAGCAATGGTATTTAAAGAATCTATCTTTTTTACTGCCTGTTCCCAGGTAACATCTGAAAGCTGGTCTTTAAAATTGGTATTGGCAATCCAGAGGCCATCAAACAGTACTTCTCTGAATCTTTTTGATAATTGTGATACTGAACTCATAAGCTGCTATCTTTTGTTTTTTGAAGATATACAATGTAAGAATTTTTTACAACAGAGCCTTGCCAAGGTGTAAAACCTTGGCAAGGCTCTCTCAAAAACAAAAAACCTCAAATGCAAAATACACCTGAGGTTGATATTATAAATATTGAATTATAATTATTTTTTCGCAGAAACTTCTTTCTTTCCACTTCTTAAAATCTTCTCAAGGATTCTTAAAGTAATCAGATACGTTGGCTTTACTCCTGTAAGACCTAAGCCTCCTGAAGATAATGTACTTCCTGTTTCCAGCGGGTTATCCGATGCATAATAAGCATACATTACAAAAAGATCCGGTGAAATATGGTGTCTGATCTTTGAAGCTACCTGAATCGCTTTCTGATAATGTGCTCCTTCCATTTCAAGCCCAATCGCTTTCCAGGAAGTATTCATAAAGTAGGATAAGATATCTCTGTTTTGCAGTGAAGTTCCCAGAACAGTAATCATCGGACCTTCAAAAGCTTTTAATTCATCATCTTTGAAATCTTCCAGCTTCAATGCATTCTCAAATGGATAATTGTCTGCAGTTCCTTCAAAAATATGAGAAGTAGGAATCATAATATCTCCTTTTTCTCCTGTAAGAATTCCCGCTTTACCCATGATAGAGACAGATTTCACTTTCATCATATAGATTTCTCCTTTATGTTCAAAAGGTCTTAAAAGCTCATCCATTACCTCAAAAGCCTGCTCTCCGAAAGCATAATCAAATACCATGATCACATCATCTCCTGTAAACTTACTGTCTGCAAACGGTGTATTCTTCAGATCCGTTTTGCTGAGGTCTATAATCTGAACATCTATATTACTTCCACTTTTATCAGCGATATGGATCATGCCTTCATCCAAGGCGTATTTTGAAACTTTATCACGAAGTTCTTTTTTGTTCGATATCTCTTCGTATAGTTTATAATCCACTTCATGATGCTGTTTCTTTTTAAGAGCATTATTAGCGTACAGCATATTTTTCACCGAGTGCATATTGGCAGAAATAATATGTAAAGGTCTCATATGAAGATCATTTTCAAATAAAACCTCTTTCACTTTATTCGCCCATTTTTCACCAAAATAATGGTGACCTACTCTTTCCTTTAGTATAGAACTGAAATGAATTTCTCTCTCTCTACTTCCTTTTGCATCATCAAGGCTTACTTTCCCTAAGTTGTAAATGATTTTGAATAAACGGTCAGGGTTATGATCGTCACCAAAAGTATTATATGCTCTTAAAGTTTCATCAAATGATCTTCCGATTAAAGAAGAAAGATGAATAAGTGCCACTTCTTTTTCTTTTCTGCTGAATTTCTTTTCACCTTTCACAACCTCTTCGATAATCTTAAAGGCACGTGTCGGCTTCCAGTTTTCATCCTGGATAAATGCCAGGTTGCGGATTTTATCAGCTTCTATAAACAGGAATGTCAGGTGGGTAAGAATGTCATAAATTTCGGAACGTCCCAAAAGAACTTCAATATTCATCTGGTGTTCGTCTATTCTATAACAGTTTCTTCTTCTTTTCTTTGGAACAATTGGTTCGAAACTTCCTTTATCAAACCCTTCATCAGATGTAAGATGAATAAAAGCACATTCCTCAATTCCTTCCGGAAGTCTGTCCAAAACATACATCAACCCGTCAAGTTCCAATTTGCTTGGAATATTCATGGTTCCATAAATTTCCGGATTGATGGTCTTTAACAAACTTCTGATACTCTCTCCTGAAACTCCTCCCGGCTTGAAAAACCCTCTATAAAATAAGTGTCTCATAGAAATGTATAGTCTTTCAATAGCCTCCGTTGTTTCTCTTGCTCTAGAATTTGTCATAAAATAAATTTCACACAAATATACAAAATCTCCGCTCAACTTATTTTAACTATCTTTTAATAAGTTGTTTAAAACCTATAGATAAGCGGGGTTTATTTGGGAATCCTTTGACTTGTTATATCATTTTGTCTGATACTTATTGTGGTACTACTTTGGTCCTTTCCTGTATTTGTTTTCTATTTCTCTTTCATCTTTTTATTTATTTCAGAAAAAAAATCAAGAACTAGTTTAAAATAATTGTAATTTTAATGGTATACAATTCCATATATTGGACTGTATATTCTCTTTTCGTACAGCTAAAGTTAATATCTCTGGTTTTTCAAGCCTGCGAATGTTAACTTTTAACCAAAATTCACAAATCCACCCTAACAAAAACACCCAAACAATTGTTTAATTTGTATAAATTTTCAAAACACCCCTAAAATTTTTAGGGTTAAAATATTTTCAATTCATTTTTTTTGTAAATTTGCCGTGTAAAAAATCAACCCAATTATGTCAACCTTAAGATTCAAAGCACTAGAAACCCTTCCATTTAAGGATTTCAGAAAAGACAACTCTGTTGAGATCCCTGCAAAATTATCAGAGCTATTCTGTAAAAATGTTTTCTCAGAAGAAACAATGAGAGAATATTTAACTAAAGAAGCATTCGGTTCTATTATGGATGCTATTAAAAAAGGAACTAAGATCCAGAGACATATTGCAGATCAGGTAGCTGTAGCTATGAAAGACTGGGCAATGAGCAAAGGGGTAACCCATTATACTCACTGGTTTCAGCCTTTGACAGGTACTACTGCAGAAAAGCACGATTCTTTCTTCACTCCTATTGAAGGGGGTAGAGCTATCGAAAGATTCAGCGGAAACATGCTTATCCAGCAGGAACCTGATGCATCATCATTCCCTAACGGAGGTATCAGAAATACTTTTGAAGCAAGAGGTTATACAGCTTGGGATCCTACATCTCCGGCATTCATCATGGGAACTACATTATGTATTCCTTCTATTTTCATCTCTTATACAGGTGAAACGCTAGATTATAAAGCACCTCTTTTGAGAGCTTTGAACGCTGTGGATGAAGCTGCAACGAATGTAATGCAGTATTTTGACAAAAACGTAACGAAAGTAACTCCTACTTTGGGTTGGGAACAGGAATATTTCCTTGTTGATTCAGCATTATACCAATCACGTCCGGACCTTGTATTAACAGGTAAGACATTATTAGGACATTCTCCTGCAAAAGGACAACAGTTAGATGACCATTATTTCGGTTCCATTCCTACAAGGGTAATGAACTTCATGAAAGAGTTGGAAATCGAGTGTATGAAATTGGGAATCCCTGCAACAACAAGACACAACGAGGTTGCGCCTAACCAGTTCGAGCTTGCTCCAATGTTTGAAGAAGTGAACGTTGCTGTAGACCACAACTCATTGTTGATGGACATCATGGCAAGAGTAGCTCACAAACACCACTTCCACATTCTTTTCCACGAAAAACCATTCGCTGGAGTAAACGGAAGCGGAAAACACAATAACTGGTCTTTAGCAACAGATACCGGAGAAAACCTTCTAAGCCCGGGAAGAAACCCAAAGAAAAACTTACAGTTCTTAACATTCTTTGTTAACACTATCAAAGCGGTTCACGAATATGCAGATCTTTTAAGAGCAAGTATCGCTTCTGCAAGTAATGACCACAGACTTGGTGCCAATGAAGCGCCGCCAGCAATTATTTCTGTATTTATCGGAAGTCAGCTGTTCAGCGTGTTGGAAGAACTTGAGAAAGTAACCAACGGAAAATTATCTCCGGAAGAAAAAACAGAATTAAAATTAAATGTAGTTGGGAAAATTCCTGAAATCCTGTTAGATAACACAGATAGAAACAGAACTTCTCCATTTGCATTTACAGGAAATAAATTTGAGATCAGAGCGGTAGGTTCTTCTGCAAACTGCGCAGAATCTATGACGGTAATGAACACCATTGCAGCAAAACAGCTTAATGATTTCAAAAAAGAAGTTGACGCTTTAATTGAAACGGGTCTTAAGAAAGACGAAGCAATCTTTAATGTATTGAGAGAGTACATCAAGCAGTGTAAAAACATTATGTTTGAAGGTGACGGATATTCTGATGACTGGGCGAAAGAAGCTAAGAAAAGAGGATTGAACAACCTTAAAACAACTCCAGAAGCATTAAAGCAGGAAATGGATAAGAAATTCTTGGATCTATATGAAGAGATGGGAATTTTCAACCACAGAGAAGTTGAGGCGAGAAACGAAATTAAATTAGAAAAATACTCTACCGTTATTGATATTGAAGCAAGAGTGTTAAGTGATATCGCAAGAAACCACATCATTCCTTCTGCATTAAATTACCAGAACAGGTTAATTGAAAACGTAAAAGGTCTTAAAGACATCTTTGGTGATAAAGAATTCAAATCTTTGGCAAAAGAGCAAATGAGTTTAATTACAAGCATTTCTGAAAATGTTTCTAAAATTAAACTTGGTGTTGAAGATCTTATCAAAGCCAGAGAAGCAGCAAAAAGCGTATCAGACAGCCAAAAACAGGCAGAAACTTATTGTAACAAAGTAAAACCATTATTTGATCCTATCAGAGATGCTTCTGATGCATTGGAAATGATGGTTGACGATGAGCTATGGCCGATGACAAAATACAGAGAAATGTTGTTCACAAAATAACACCTGTAAAGTTCCATATTAGTTCAAATTCCTCGGTTTTCCGGGGAATTTTTTTGTTTTATTAACAGACTTGGAAATGAGGCCTTTAAATTGTAAAACCTGATATATAGAAGAAAATCGACATCGTTTGTTAAAGAATCTTAATAAAAAAAACCGCATACTTACCAAAAATAGGCCGTTGCGGTTTATTTTTCTTTAACATATGTAAATAATATGTTAAAATGTGTTAAAGTAAGATCCTGACAATTATCATATCAGGGGTCTTTTACTCGGAATCTTTACTTTTGTATTGCTTTTGAAAATAAATATTCCTTTTTAACACGGATAATCAAATATATATGAAGAAAAGAGTTTTGTTTTATTTAGTTGCTTTAGTTACTACAGTTTCATTGCAATCGTGTGCTACAAATTATGTGGTTTCAAAACCAGCAACTTACACAAAAGAATACAAAACAGATGCCAAACTAGCTTCTTTAGATAACAAAAGAATGGAGCAGGATAAGCAGAAACTTATCGACTCTTTCTTAGCTGAAAAGGCCGCATCTATCGCTAGTGCTAAAAAAGCAGTTAAGAATTCTGAGATTGCGAAAGTAATCAAACATAATAAAACCATTGACGGTATCCTTGAAGAAGCTGAAACATACCTTGGAACTCCATACAGATACGGAGGAACTACAAGAAACGGTATAGATTGTTCAGCTTTTGTTCTTTCTGTATTCGGAGCAGCAGCAGGGCTTAGCTTACCTAGAGTAGCAGCATCTCAGGCTCAGGAAGGAGAAAGAATTGAAAAAGGGGATCTACAGAAAGGAGATTTGATTTTCTTTTCTCACGGAAGAAGAATTTCTCACGTAGGTATTGTAGAAAGTGTTACTGAAGAGGGTGAGATCAAGTTTATCCACGCAGCAACATCAAAAGGAGTAATGATTTCTTCACTGAATGATTCTTATTGGGGACCTAAGTTCAGATTCGCTAAAAGAGTGATCAACGAAGAAGGAGAAGCTTACAATAACTTAGCAGCAATCACTCCCGCTACACCAGCAAATTTTTAATTTTATAAATAATTGATTTAAATAATGAAGCCATCAGAATTCTGATGGCTTTTTTATATACCCTATTTGCACTAAGTTTCAGCTTGTGGTAGGTAAATGTATATTAAAAGAGAAAAGCAGATTAAAAACCCGCTCTATTGATTCAATATTGATATTTTTATAAGCAATCAGTACATGGCAGAAGAAATCAGCTGTTCTTATCAATTTCAATATCCAGTTTGTACAATAGTCCATATATTTCAGAAAGTGAAAATTTGGCCTTTTTAAGCCTGTTTAAAGCCGGATCTATTGAATAGTTGACAGAAGTTCTGAAATCTGCTTTTTCAAGGTTTGTAGTATCGAAAACAGCGCCTGACAGATCACAGTTACCAAAGACAGCATTTGATGCATCACATTCAGTAAAGTCTACTTCAATTAATCTGGAATTTTTAAAAATCGTTTTCTTAATGGAGGTCTGATAGAAAACTGAATTATTCAAAGCACATCCATCAAATGTAAAAGATAAACCGAAGGCATTACAATCATTAAACTGAAGACCAAACATTTTACATTCTTTGAAAATCACACTATGAAAAGCCGTTCTCACAAGCTTTGCCATGCTGAGGTTACATTCTATAAATTCACAGTCTGTAAAGCTGAATCCGGAAAGGTTTGCATATTCAAAATTACAGTTGCGGAAAGTACAGTTTTCATACTCTCCTTTTTCCAGTTGAGAAAAGTCTGTGTTTTCAAAATCCTGATCCAGGAAATAAGCTTCTTTCATATTTTCATGATTTGTCAATGGCAATATACTCCACCCATGGGCGGATTTTAAATTAAGAATAAAAATTTCAGCTTTTAAACGTTGCTTTTTTTGATCTTAAAAGACCATTACACCAAGCTGTTTTTATCCGAATAATTAAGTTTAAAGAAAATAAAAGTCATCATAGAGAATGCCAACAGAGAACTTCCTCCATAACTGAAATACGGAAGAGGAATCCCAACCGTAGGAAAAAGCCCCATAACCATGCCTAAATTGATCGAAAAGTGCATCAGAAGAATCGAGGCAAAACAATATCCGAAGACCCGGTTAAAAGTAGATTTCTGCCTTTCTGCGAGATAATATATCCTTCCGATATAAACCATGTAGCATAAGATAAGAATTGCACTTCCTAAAAAGCCCCACTCTTCTCCCACTGTACAAAATATATAATCCGTTTCCTGCTCGGGTACAAATTTTCCCTGGGTAACTGATCCTTCACGGTATCCTTTCCCCCAAAGCCCACCGGATCCGATAGCTGTTTTGGAATATAGTAAATTGTATCCTGAAGTATCCCTAAATGCCTTTTCACCTTTATAAAGAACATCAATTCTTTCTCTCTGGTGTTTAGGAAGTTTTTCTAAAATAGTCGGAGATGCGAAAGCCAGTCCGCACAGAAGAAGGATAGATCCTGAAATTCCCGAAATAGAAATCACATCCCAGGACATTCTATGATAGTTCATCGCAATCAGAATCCCGGCAATTACCAGAACAGCTATTGCAACATAAATAGGAGGAACAGCTAATGAAATCAGAAAAACACCGGCAAAAAGAAATCCTATCCCAAACAAAAGACCACTCAGCCCTTCTCTGTATAAGGCAATGAAAAATGCAATAAATACAAGCATGGAACCTACATCCGGAATAGCAAGAACCACAACCGCCGGAACTCCAATAATGGCTAAAGTTGTCAATAAAGACTTCCGGTTTTTAAGATTAAAATCAGGTCCTGAAACATAGTTGGCAAGCATCAGCGCCGTTCCTATCTTCGCAAATTCTACAGGCTGCATGGTAAAACTTCCAAATTTATACCAGTTCTTTTGTCCTAAAATTTCTTTTCCAAAAGGAAAAAGTCCAATAAGTAGTAAGACTCCGCCAATGTAAATAATCCCGGCCATATTTTCAAAGAACTTACTTCTGCTGAAAAATATGATAAGTCCTACAAATAACGAAATACAGAAAAAGATCAATTGCTTTTCCCCTAGTTTCTGGTCAACACTGTAAATATTTGCAATGGCAAAAACACAAAGCAGGAAATACAGCCCAAGGCCTAATTTATCTATTCCTTCCGTCCATTTCATTGCTTGACAGTTTTTTTAGCAGTGTTATTCTTTTTAGTTTCCTCTTCTATTTTCTTTTGCAGTTTGGCTTTTTGTTGCTTAACAAGATCCAGACTGTCCTTTATTCTTTTTTGTTTAATAGAATCCGGCTTAGGATCAACGTATAACCCTTTACGTTTCAAATCTGAAATCCACTGCCTTTTATATTCCGGCATAAAGCTGGAGGTAATCATCTTTTTATAAAGATTCTCACGCTTCAGATCACCTGTGATATATTTTTCAGCAATTACTGTACAGGCCGGACCAGCCCAAGTAGCCCCAAATCCTGCATGCTCCATTACGGCAACCACCACAATTTTAGGTTTATCCGCAGGGGCAATCAATACAAAGATAGAATTATCCTTTCCTTGCGGAACCTGTGCAGTACCTGTTTTAGCTAATTGTGTAAAGTCATTGGATTTCAATCCTCTTGCCGTTCCTCTCAAAACCACAGCTTCCATACCTTTTAAAACAGGTTCAAAATGCTTTGGATCAACTAATGTTTTATGTTTAACCTTAAATCTTGGATCAGGATTAGGTTTTCCATCAATTGCTTTAACGATATGAGGGGTATAATACCATCCCTTGTTAGCGATAGCACCTACATAATTGGCCAACTGAATAGGAGTTACCAAAACATCTCCCTGACCCATTCCATTATAAATAGCTCCGGTTGACATCTCATCCCAGTTTTTAAAATCAGTTCTTTTGGAACCGCTTGCTTTCATGATGGCTTTGAACCTTTTCTCATAAAAATCTCCGGAAGGTATTCTTCCTTTTGCTCCTACAGCAAAATCATTATTTAAAAACTCTCCAACACCAAAGCTGCTCATGATCTTTTTCCACTCATCAACACCTTTTGAAGGATTTCCAGGATATTTTTTAATGATAGCGATAAATGCATAGGTAAAGAAGCAGTTACTTGAAACCTGAATAGAAGGAATCAACGGATCTGCTCCACCATGTCCTTTAATTCTTTTTCCTTTATAGAAAAACCCACCGCCACATGGGAAAATAGTCTTTTCATCCATTACTCCCATCTGCATAGCAGCCAAGGCAGTCAACAATTTGAATGTCGATCCCGGAGGATATCCCGCTTGTAAGGAACGGTCAAAAGTGGGCTTATTCTCGTAAAGAGTATCTTTTGACAGGGCATATAAATTTTTTGATTTGTAAGGTCCGGTGAAAAGATTCGGGTCAATATCCGGTCCGGTAGCGGCAACCAACACTTCCCCATTATTAGGGTCTAAAGCTACAATTGCACCGTGCTTGTTCACCAGCATTTCTTCAGCAGTTCTCTGAAGATCATAATCAATGGTTAATGTAATGTCTTTACCAGTAATCACATCTTTATCCAGTGATCCGTTTTTATAAGACCCAATATTCCGGAGCCTGATATCTTTTTGGATATATTTTACTCCTTTTACTCCACGAAGTTCTTTTTCGTAGGATTTTTCAACTCCGGTTTTTCCGATAAAGTCTCCCGGTAAATAGTATATAGAATCCTTTTTTATTTCACGCTCATTTACTTCACTGGTATATCCCAGAAGGTTACCTGAAGTAGAGACTTCATATTGACGCTGAGGTCTTTGTACAATATTAAAAGCCGGATATTTAAAAATAATTTCCTGAACTCTTGCAATATCTTCTCTGCTCAGATCCTTCAGGAAGGTCATCGGAGTCAGTTTGGAATAGTATTTTTCCTTTTTAATAACATCAATTCTTTTGATAAAATCCGCTTTGGAAATCTTCATAAGACTACAGAATCCGAGCGTATCAAAATCCGGCCGCATTAAAGCCTGTGTAAAAGAGACTTCATAAGCAGGCTGGTTTCCTACCATGATTTTACCATTCCTGTCAAAAATGACTCCACGCTGTGGAATCACATATTCGGTTTTGATGGAGGTATTCGCTGCATTTAATGCATAACGGTCTGTAAACAACTGTAAATAGGCAAGCCTCGCCACAAAAATAAGGGCGATGACAACGAGGATGGAAAAAATTTTAAAATAACGTGTGTTCAAACTTTTTGTTTGATTTTAAATATTAATGCGTAAATGACTATAAATATAAATGAAATTACACTAGTCACCAACACATTAAACAATATTTCAAAAAATCTGCTAAACTTAAAGAATTCGATATACTGTACTAAAAGCTGGTGCAGAAAAATACTTGAGAATAAAAACAGCAAAAACTGCGCCCATTGAAGGGACTGAAATGAGAAAAAGTCCGTAGATGTATCGGTAGAAGTCCTGAAGATCAACGTTCTGAAATAAGCAATCAGTGTTGTTGCAAATGCATTGATTCCCCACGAATAAAGAAAACCATCAATTGACAGTCCTATTAAAAAGCTCAATGCCAGGAACTGAAATTTATTCCTGAAAAAAGGATAGAACATGACAAATACGGGATACAATACCGGAGTATATTTCCCGAAAAGCGTAATCCTGTTCAATACAAATATCTGTAATGCCACAAGAAAAATCATGATCAATATATCAGTAAATAAAGTCCTGCTAATCATTTTCTTTTTTTATTACAGCCTGCATAGTGTCCTGAATCTTCTGCACTTCTGCTTTCTTAAGATTCTTCACTACATATACTTTGTTCAACGCTCCCATTTTTTCACTCAGCTCAACGGAAATATCCCAGAAACCGGTTTTATTATCTACAGAGTATCCCGCAATAGTACCAATCGTTACTCCCTTAGGAAAGATTGCGGATTTACCATCTGTAACAACCGTATCCCCTACTTTTAACGCAACATATTTTGGAATATCTGCAAGGTGCATCACTCTGGAATTATCACCATTCCACGTTAAAGTCCCGAAATATCCTGAATTTTTGAGTGCTGCATTAATTCTGATCTTGTTAACACTTAAGACCGACTGAACTAATGCATAACTGTCTGTAGAATTAATTACAATTCCCGCAATACCTCTTGGTGCCATTACTCCCATCTGAGGAAAGACCCCGTCTCTACGGCCACGGTTGATTGTAAAATAGTTGTTTCTTCTGTTGATACTGTTGAAAACAATTTCACCATCAACAAAAGTATAGATCTGCCCGCCACCAATGGTATCGTGAACCCTTTTGAAAACAGGTTTTTTTGCTCCGTCTTTTCCGTAGAGTTCAGTCATAAGGGCTTTATTCTGAACCACAAGATCTTCGTTGATCTGTTTTAGTTTCAGATAGGAAACTCCTTCATCAATATATCCTGAAACCCAGGAATTGAACGCAGCAGTCTGCCCCGCTATCCAGGATTTCTGCATGGCATTTCTGGAGAATATCAAAACCAGAGCAATAATTTGCAGAAATATAAAGAAGACGAAAAGAGTATTCTTCGAAAATAATCTCAGCAAAAATCCCATTCAGATATAAAGTCGTAAAAAGTTAAAATTATTTAATTAAGAAATTGAACTTATCCATATTCTTAAGGGCAATACCTGTTCCGCGAACTACAGCTCTCAACGGATCTTCCGCAACAAATACAGGAAGACCTGTCTTTTTGTGGATTCTGTCCGCAAGACCTCTTAATAACGCTCCTCCTCCGGCAAGATAAATACCTGTTTTGTAAATATCGGCTGCCAGTTCCGGTGGTGTAAGAGAAAGTGTTTCCATTACAGCATCTTCGATTCTGATGATGGATTTGTCTAATGCACGTGCAATCTCTTTATATCCAACCATAATTTCTTTAGGCTTCCCTGTGATAAGGTCTCTACCCTGTACCGGGATATCCTCGATGTCTACATCAAGATCTTCTACTGCAGAACCTACTTCAATTTTGATTCTTTCAGCAGTTCTTTCTCCGATATAAAGGTTATGGTGAGTTCTTAGGTAATAAGCAATATCATTGGTAAATACGTCTCCGGCAATCTTCACAGATTTATCACATACGATACCTCCTAAAGCTACTACCGCAATTTCCGTAGTACCTCCGCCTATATCGATGATCATATTTCCTTCAGGTTTCTGTACGTCTATTCCCACCCCAATTGCTGCTGCCATTGGTTCATAGATCAGTCTTACTTCTTTTGCGTTTACTTTCTGAGCAGAGTCTCTTACCGCTCTTTTTTCAACTTCAGTGATACCAGAAGGGATACAGATTACAATTCGTAATGCCGGTTGTATGAATTTACCTTTGATTCCAGGAATTTTTTTGATAAACTCCTTGATCATGTGTTCAGAAGCGTGGAAATCAGCGATAACCCCATCCTTCAAAGGACGGATGGTCTTGATATCCTCGTGAGTTTTACCCTGCATATGCTTGGCCTGCTCCCCAACGGCAATCGGCTTACCCGATGAACGTTCAATTGCAACAATTGAAGGTTGATCTATAACAATTTTATTATTATGGATGATTAGGGTATTAGCAGTTCCAAGGTCTATCGCAATTTCTTGCGTAAACATATCAAATAAACTCATATTTTTCTTCTGATTTTAAGTTTACAAAGATATAAATTTAACCCTACTAAAGAAATTTCCCACCAACTTAATTTGGTTAAAATTTTATTAAAATTTATAATTCTTTATTAACTTTCAGTTTAGATGTTTACAGACTTTGAGTTAAACTAAAATTAATGGGTTGTTAAAAGGGCGAAAAAGCGAAATCACCAACAGGTAAAAAGGCCTGCACACAACAGGCAAACGGGTTTCTAAGCAACCCTGCAGTGCATTTAAAATTTTCAGGGTTTCTTAAAAAAATTAACAAAGAAAAATAATCAATAGTAAAATTTAAAGAAACCCACTAATAGAGACAAACTCATTTTTTTGCTGTCTTGCTCTTTTCTCCATTATCATCTTATAGTTTTTTACGATAATTATCATATACACTATCTGAGAGTGATTAATTAAAAAAAGCGTAAATTTGCGACTGCTTATGTTACAGTATTCCAACATTCATCGAACGTCAAATTTTGCCGTGCTTTCTATAAGCTATGAGAAGGCCGATGTAGAAACGAGAGGAAAGTTTGCATTTTTTGATGAAAACATCAAAAACTTTGTTTCCAGGGTCCACCAGGAAGACCTTGGGGATGCATTTGTGGTTTCCACCTGTAACAGGACCGAAATTTATACGACTTCTCCCAATTACCTTTTAGTGGCGGAAGAATATTGCAAAACCATTGGAGTACATCTTACGGATTTCCTTCAGTTTGCCAATATTCTGACCAAGGAAGAGGCTCTGATTCATCTTTTTAGAGTTGCTGCCGGTCTTGAAAGTCAGATTATCGGAGATTTTGAAATTATCGGACAGATTAAAAAAGCATACAGCCGTTTCAAAAAAGAAAGACAGAATTCTAATCCTTATCTTGAAAGAGCTATCAATGCAGCTATTCAGATTTCGAAAAGAATAAAAAATGAAACCGGAATTTCCAACGGTGCAGCTTCTGTTTCTTATGCGGCGGTTCATTATATTTTAAACAGCCAGAAAAGAATTGCTGAAAAAAACATTCTTCTTTTGGGTGTAGGTGAGATTGGACAGAATACTGTTGAAAATCTGGTAAAGCATGTCTATCAGCCAAAAATTAAAATTGCAAACAGAACTCAGGAGAAAGCTGAAAAGATTTCCCAGAAATATAATATTCCTCACGTTGATTATTCTGATTTTGACCAGGAATTAAAAAACACTGATATTCTTATTGTAGCAACAGGAGCCAAACATCCTATTGTCAACCAGTCTCATTTCCCGAACGGAAAAGAAACACTGGTTATTGACCTTTCTATTCCTCATAACGTTGAAAAGAATGTTACCGAAAATAAAAACGTAACATTGATTGATGTTGATGAGCTTTCAAAACAGATCCAGGAAACGATTCAACAGCGTGAAAGAGAAATCCCGAAAGCTGAAAAAATCATCAAGGAGCTGATGAAAGACTTTATTGAATGGGAGAAAAAGAGAAAGCTGGCACCGAATATCCACCATTTCAAAGCCGTTTTAAAGAACATGGAACGCAATGAAATGCATAATTTTTACAAAAAAAATAAATACATAAACATCACGGACATGGAACTTTCTGACAAAATGATCCAGAAAATTACCAACCGTTTTGCAAAATACATCATTGACAATCCTTTGAAAGCCGAAGAAATTAGTAAATTAATGCACGAAATATTAGTTGAACAACCAAACAACGAATTCAATGAAAAGCATTAGAATCGGAACGAGAAATTCCGCACTTGCACTTTGGCAGGCTAGAGAGGTTGCAAGGCACCTTCAAAACAACAATTATTTAACGGAGATTGTTCCTATCGTTTCTTCTGGCGATAAGAATCTTAATCAACCTTTATATTCTTTAGGAATTACAGGGGTTTTCACCAGAGACCTTGATATTGCCTTATTGAATGACGAAATTGATATTGCCGTACATTCTTTAAAAGATGTTCCTACTCAATTACCTCAAAATATTGAGATGATCGCTTATCTGGAAAGAGATTATCCTCAGGATATTCTGATCAGAAAAGAATCTGCAAGGAATAAAGAATTCCATGAGCTTAAACTGGCGACCAGCAGTTTGAGAAGAAGAGCTTTCTGGCTGAGAAATTATCCGACTACTGATTTTTCGGATATCCGCGGAAATATTCAAACCAGACTTCAAAAACTGGAAGACGGAAACTTTGATGCGACTATTTTATCTCTGGCGGGAATCAAAAGAATGAAAATGGAAATCGATTACGAGATGCTTCCGTTAATGATTTCTGCTCCATCACAAGGAGTAATTTCCGTTGCAGGACATACCGACAAACCTGAAATCAATGAGATTGTACGTCAGATCAACCACAATCCTACCCAGACCTGCGTAGAGATCGAAAGAAACTTCTTAAGCACTTTGGAAGGCGGCTGTACTGCCCCTATCGGAGCTTTTGCTGAAATCATCGGGGATCAGATCCGCTTCAAGGCTGCACTTTGCTCTTTGGATGGGAAAAACTGCATTGCCGTGGATGAAAACTTTGTATACACTCCAACAGAAAATTTTGGAGAAAAGTTTGCAAAAGTCGTTCTTGAAAACGGAGGAAAGGAATTAATGGCAGAAATCAAAAGCCAGATTTAATTTCAGATTCAGTTTCTTCAGCTCCTCTTTTCATCTTCTTAATTGTACAGACATGAAAATCTTATTTACCAAAAATATAGACCAGAAAATAATATCCAAAGAATTAGGAGAGGATATGTTGGCTGACTGTGTTGAGGTAATTAAGACAAAACCCATTATGATCAGCCCTTTTGATCTGAAGAATTACTCATTGATTTTTACAAGTGTTAATGGAGTCATTTCATTTTTTAAAAACAAGTTTAAGCCTAATGAGGATTTTACAGCCAAAAATTACAACAAGATCTATTGTGTTGGCGAAAAAACGAAGAGAGAATTAAGAAAACACGGCTTCGGAACATTTAAGGTTTTGAAAAATGCTGACACTCTTTCGAGATTCATTATCGGAAAATGCCAGCATGAACAATTTCTTCATTTCTGCGGCAACCTTGCCATCAATGTCCTGGACAAAGAGCTTCCTTTACAAAATATTAAGTACAAAAAAGTTACGATATACAATACTGAGGAAACTCATCCTTTAATAAATGAAAAATATCATGCTGCAGTATTTTTTAGTCCGAGCGGAGTTCGTAGTTTTGCAAGGCGAAATTCTCTGGAAGGCATGAAGCTGTTTTCGATTGGCGAAACCACTTCTGGTGAGTTAAGAAATTATACACAGGAAGAAATTTTTACTTCTGAAGAAAATACACTGACTTCGATCTTTGAACTGATAAGAAGAGAAATCAGAAGTAGAATTTAGAATATTTGTTACCGAAATATTGCCGGTACTATTAGTTTAAATAGATTATGATAAAAAACGACCTATATTTAAAAGCACTTCGCGGAGAAACCGTTGAAAGACCTCCTGTCTGGATGATGAGGCAGGCTGGAAGATATCTGCCGGAATTCATTGCCTTGAGAGATCAGTATGATTTCTTTACAAGATGTCAGACACCTGAGCTTGCGGCTGAGATTACATTACAGCCTATCCGCAGATTTCCTTTGGATGCAGCGATTCTGTTTTCTGATATCCTGGTAGTGCCACAGGCCATGGGGATTGATTTCAAAATGAAAGAATCTGTTGGACCATGGTTAGATACTCCTATCAGAACAATGGAACAGGTTCAGAATATTGAAACTCCGGATGTGAATGATACTTTAGGCTACGTTTTTGATGCTATTGAACTTACGCTACAAAAACTGGACAATGATATTCCATTGATTGGTTTTGCAGGTTCTCCATGGACGATTCTTTGTTATTGTGTAGAAGGAAAAGGAAGCAAGGCATTTGATATTGCAAAGTCTTTCTGTTTCCAACAACCTGAAGCGGCTCATTTATTACTGCAAAAAATTACAGATACTACAATCGCTTATTTAAAGAGAAAAGTAGAAAAAGGAGTTTCTGCAGTACAGGTTTTTGATTCATGGGGAGGAATGCTTTCTCCTACAGATTATCAGGAATTCTCCTGGCAGTACATCAACCAGATTGTTGAAGCATTAAGCCCGCTTACTCATGTGGTTGTATTTGGAAAGGGATGTTGGTTCGCATTGGAAGATATGACAATGTCTAAAGCTTCTGCTCTTGGGGTAGACTGGACTATTAAGCCGGAATTTGCCAGAACACTTACCAATCACACAATGACGTTACAGGGGAACTTTGATCCTGCAAGACTTCACTCCACTCCTGAGACGATCAAGAAAATGGTGAATGAGATGATCAACCGTTTCGGAAAAGACAGATATATTGCCAATCTAGGTCACGGAATTTTACCTAATGTTCCTGTAGAAAATGCTGAGGCATTCATCAGAGCAGTTGTTGACTGGAAACCGAACTTATAAGTTTATTTCTTTTAAAAATATACAAAACCTTATAGGATATCCTATAAGGTTTTTTGTTTTAATAGTTTATTGATAAGTCTTATTTCTTTATTATTTTCTTCTTAATCATTTCGTGATCATTATTTGTAATCATTATGATATAAGTTCCTTTAGGAATATCTGATAGATCATATGAACCCGATTCTTTATCAAAAGTTTTCACAAGCTTCCCAGACATATCAATAACGCTGACTTTTTCAAGCTTATTTTGAGATCCCAGTTTAATATAAATATTATCTCTTACAGGATTTGGATATACCATTATATGATCAGCATGTAAAGCTTCTGAGACAGCCAAAACCCCGCTTGTAATCATCACATTGTCTACTACAACACCGTAAGAATAATCACCGGCATCGTCATACACAAATCTTAGCTTAAAAGCCGGATTCACATAGGGTGTTAAATCTATATTTGCAGCCGAAGCATAAGACGTTACCACATATGATAAGGTATTAAAATCAAGATCCCATACCCCTGCTTCTCCCGAAAAAGTAAAAACCTGAACCCAGGATGTCCCATTGAAAACTTCAACTTTTAAAGTAGAATCAAGATTATCAATCATATTGGCATAATTAAACGACAGTTTTGGGTTTACAACTCCGGTAAGATTAATTACAGGAGAAATCAGTCTGGCATTCGTATTAATTCCGGTTGGTCCTGCATCATCATCATCAAAAAAAGCTGCTCCATCAGGAAAGCCTGCGAAGCCATTCTGCGCACCCACATTCCAATTAAAAGCTGTATCCGGATTTTCTACCGTCCATCCGGCTGGCAAACCATTGCCGTTGAAGTCTTCAGAATAGACTTGAGCATTACATATTCCACAAATGCACAGAAATAAAATAAATGAATTTTTCATGGTAAAATATTTGGTGTTTACGCAAAATTATGAAATAATATTTTACATAATATATTTATATATAAAAATAAATCCAATACAAACCCAAGATAAAACAATAGAAATGTTGCATATTATTTATACCTTTAGACGTAACCTTTAAATCACATCAAATGAAAAAACTAAACAAAGACAAAATGAAAAGCATCATGGCGGGTGGAGAAATCTGCCTTGAATGTGCTATTGGATACTACCAGGTTATTATTGACGGCCGGTGTTACTGCATTTCATGGGAATAATAAAAAAAGCAGCTCAACAGCTGCTTTTTAGTTTATATGATAATGAATTAATTAGCTCAACATTCGTTGGGCTTTCTTAACCCCTTCTACCAGACTATCAATTTCTTCGAAAGTATTATAAACAGCGAAACTGGCTCTTACCGTCCCTGCAATATTAAAGAAGTTCATGATCGGTTGTGTACAATGATGTCCTGTTCTTACAGCAATTCCCATTTTGTCCAGAATCATTCCTACATCAGACGCTATTCCCACACCTTCAAGGTTAAAGGAAACAACACCAGTTCTCTTTGCTTTTTCTCCATAGATTTTAATTCCTTCTATTTCCAAAAGCTGCTTCTGGGCATATTCCAATAAAGCATTTTCATGATTCTGAATATTGGCATGACCTATCTTGTTGATAAAATCAACAGCAGCTCCTAAAGCAATGTTTCCTCCTACATTGGGTGTTCCTGCTTCATATTTAAATGGAAGACCTGCATAAGTAGTTCCTTCAAAAGAACATGTTGCAATCATCTCTCCTCCTCCATGAAATGGTGGCAAAGCTTCTAATATTTCACGTTTTCCATACAGAATGCCCGTTCCCATAGGAGCATACATTTTATGGCCTGAGAACACAAAGAAATCACAATCCAGCTTCTGTACATCAATATTGAAATGCGGAGCAGACTGGGCCCCGTCAATTACAACATAAGCGTCTGTATGCTTTCTTGTTTTTGATATAATTTCTTCAATAGGATTTACAATTCCCAAAGCATTAGAAACCTGGTTTACAGAAACAACTTTTGTTTTTTCGCTTAAAAACTGATCAAAATGATCCATCTGAAGAATTCCGTTTTCATCAATAGGAATTACCCGAAGTTTCGCTCCAGTTCTTTCACAAAGCATCTGCCATGGAACAATATTGGAATGATGCTCCAGATATGAAATAATGATCTCATCATCTTTCTGCAGTTTCTGTGTTAAAATATAAGCGATCAGGTTCAACCCTTCAGTTGTTCCTTTTGTAAAAATTACTTCAAAATCGTGTTCAGCATTGATGAATTTCTGAATCTTTCTTCTTGAAAGTTCCATTTCTTCCGTAGCCAGCTGGCTTAGAGTATGAATTCCTCTGTGAACATTGGCATTAAGCTCTGTATAATATGCGTGACAGACTTCCAAAACCGAATTTGGCTTTTGAGATGTAGCTGCATTATCCAGGTAAACCAATGGCTTACCATTCACTTCTCTGTCCAATATAGAAAACTGGCTTCTTATTTCCTGAATGTCAAACATTTATTTATTTTTTAAATTAAGACGTCCTTATTTAGAACACTTCAAATTTACGGCTTTTTTTCCGAAAGGAAGCATGAGACTGAGAGCTGATAGTTATCAGTTGATAGAAATATTCAATAGTGTATAGCTAAAAAAACTGATGAGATTATAGGTAAATGAGCAAATTTTCCTGTATTAGCCCCTGCACAAAAAAAACCCGTCAAAAAATGACGGGTTTTATATTGTTTAAATAAGCAATTCTTATTCTGCTGCAGTTTCTTCTGCCGGAGCTGCTCCTTCTTCAGTTGCAACTTCTTCTTCATCTTCATCATCCATTGCTGCTGCACCTCCTTTCATTGCATTTCTAGACATCTTAACAGCAACTACTACTGCATTGTCCGGGTGCATGAAAGAATATCCTTCTGTTTTGATACCACCGATGTAAAGTTTGTTACCAATTCTTAATGGAGTAACATCTACAACGATCTCATCTGGCAAGTTAGCAGGAATAGCTCTTACTTTTAGTTTTCTGAAAGACTGACGTAAAACACCACCAGCTACAACACCTTTTGAACGTCCAGTAATTCTTACAGGAACCTCCATAACTACTGGCTTATCGTCAGATAGTTGATAGAAGTCTACGTGAAGAATCTTGTCAGTGATTGGGTGAAACTGAATGTCCTGAAGAACAGCTGGAATTGTTTTTCCGTCAACCTCAATAGATACCGTGTGTGCTTCAGGAGTGTATACTAATCCTTTAAAAGCTTTCTCTTCAGCAGAGAAGTTTAAAGGTGCTTCACCTCCATAAACAACACAAGGAACTAATTCAGCATCACGTAAAGCTTTTGTAGACTTTTTGCCCACGTTTTCTCTTTTTGTACCTTGAATTGTAATAGATTTCATTTATAATAAATTTAAAAAATTATTCTTATTTATTTTGCAAGTTATTTAAAATCAATTAAATAACAAACTTACTGCTAATTGATTTATGCTCATGAACCATGGTCATAACATCTGCAAATAACGGGGCGCAAGATAGCACTTTTATTTTAGATGACAAATTATTTTTAACAGGAATTGAGTCAGTTACAATAACTTCCAATAATTTTGAGTTCTCAATATTATCGTAAGCCTTTCCTGAAAGCACTCCGTGAGTTGCCATAGCTCTTACTGTTTTTGCTCCCTTTTCAATTAAGATATCTGCAGCTTTGCAAAGTGTCCCTGCAGTATCAATCATATCATCAATAAGGATTACGTTTTTACCTGTAACATCACCGATAAGGAACATTTCTTCTACAACATTTGCCTTTTTTCTTTCCTTATAAGCAATTACTACTTCAGCACCTAAATGACCTGCATAGTTTTTAGCTCTTTTCGCTCCTCCCATATCCGGAGAAGCAATGGTAAGGCTATCAAGATTTAGAGATCTGATATAATCCACGAAAATACTTGAAGCATATAAATGATCTACCGGAATTTCGAAGAACCCCTGGATCTGATCTGCGTGAAGATCCATTGTCATTACTCTTGTTGCTCCTGCTGCTGTAAGAAGGTTTGCAACTAACTTCGCACCGATCGGCGCTCTTGGTTTGTCTTTTCTGTCCTGTCTGGCAAGTCCGAAGTAAGGAATTACAACGGTAATGCTCTTTGCAGAAGCTCTTTTCGCTGCATCAATCATTAGAAGAAGTTCCAAAAGATTGTCTGCAGGAGGGAATGTAGATCCAATCAGGAAAACTCTTCCTCCTCTTACAGATTCGTCCAAAACAGGCTCAAATTCCCCGTCGCTGAACTCCTGAAAGTTGATTTTCCCTAATTCTTTCCCATAATTCTGGGCAATTTTCTCTGCCAAGTCCCTGCTGGTTCTTGTACAAAATAGATAACTTAACTGATCGGCCATTTTTACTTTTTAAAAGATTTTGCAAATTTAAAAAAAAACCACAAGATTTACTCCTGTGGTTTCTAAGTTTTTATTTTATCAATTATTAAGGGAATTTAACTCCTGAATATTTGTTCGGATCTACCTGCGGAAGTGTAGACTTGTATTTCGCATTGATAGACTTAATAAATTCGTTGGCAACTACACCATATCCACGACCTGTCAGGTGAACTCCATCCAGAGAGAAAGCTCCCCCTCTAACAAATGTTGCAGTATACTTTACTCCGTCAAATACGATTCCTGACTGTGAATTCAGCTCAAGCATCTTCGCATTAGCATCTACAAACGCAAGCCCATAAGAATCAGCAAGCCCTTTTATAGAGGAGTTGTATGCAGTGGTTGCTGTTTTTACATAGCCAGCTTCTGTTTTTGTTAATACATGTTGGTTTTGTAACGGATAAGATATTCCATAAATATTTACCGGAGCAGGAACTCCTGCTGCAGTACTTCCAATCACAGAACTTGTTGTAAGCAAGATATAATCATCTGCTGTCGCTTGTCTTGCCTGACCAAAGATCTGTCCAAAAGCCGTTGCTGTAGGTAATCCTAAAGAAGGAGTAAGTGCAGCAGTAAGTTGAGCTGAAAGGTCTGTCAGAGCAACATCTTTAATTAAGACAGGATTTGGACCCGTTGCAGAAAGTAAGTTAATTCTATCTCCAGCTCCAAAAGCGGTAAGAGCCTGCTTTAAAGGACCATACAAACTCGTATTAAGAGTTGTCAAATTTGAACCTAAAAGAGCCGGTGTCAAAGGGTTATAAGGAACCGTAGTAAAGAAAGGAACTGAAGTAACAGAAGGGATATTGGCTATAACACCTTTTGTTGTTCCCACACTTTTAAGTCCATCTAAAACAGCTTTGATAGATCCAGCCAAAAGTGCAGGATCTGAAATATCATTTGATTTATAAGTTGTAGGATTTGTATTTCCCGTCTGAACCGTAGCAGGCGTATAAGTAGTAACTCCTCCTATAGTCTGAGAGTTTGTACCTCCATTGGTAGCATATGATAATACATCATTATTTCCTATCCAAAGAGAGAAGAATGTAGCTTTCTGAGCCATAGCATCAGCAAGCACACTTGTTGTAGCAGAAGAAGCAAATCTTACAAAATAAGGATTAGCAGTTCCTGTTAAAAGTCCCGCTTGGCTGCCATAACCTGGAGCTACCAAGTGAAATGACTTTGCACCAGGTACACCCATATTATTATAAGTACCTCCCCCGGATAAAACATCCAGTGCAGCCGCTGCCCCACTTGGCACAGGCGCTAAAGACCCGTTAACAACCTGAAGATTCAATTTTCCAGGAAAACCAGGAAGATTATTGAATCCGCCTACATCATTAGGCATCAACGGTTGTTTAAAGTCTCCTCCACCTGCAAGTTTCATCTGCGCAGCAATCATACTTGGATAAGATTCATTCTGACCACTGCTGTACAATGCTCCATCACGATATCCTGAAGTAAGAGAGTTTCCTAAAGAAATATATTTTGTAAAGTCTGCATCTCCTTTTGTCACCTGGATATCTTTCACATCCGTATCGAAATCCGTATTACAGCTTGTTACTGTAAAAAGAAGTGCAGAAACTGCAATTGTCGATATTATAATTTTTTTCATAGTCTTCTAAAATTAAAATGGATTATAAGAGAAACCTAGACCAAAGTAGAAAGCTGTTGCTTTTGACTGTCCGTTAAGCCCTATATTAACATTGTTTACCTTTCTGTACTGAGGCATTGCATATCCTCCGGCAACATCAATTCCGAAGTGTTTCAGCTTAAAGCCTACCCCACCTGTAACCACATAAGTATCATATGAAGGGGTTTCCGGAATAAAGTTATCTGTTGTATAAGGTGCTTCATCATAATAAGCTCCCAAACGTCCGTAGATCATATCAGTGAACGCATACTGAGTCCCCAGTCTGAATGTTTTGGAGTTTTTGAAGTTCTTAGGATTGGTAAGAATAGTAGGATCCGATGGATTGTTTCCAATAGGAGCATTCTCGAAATCTAAAGTAAGTTTGCTGTATCTTTCCCATCCATGATAGTTAAAGTCTGCAGAAACCTGCCATTTCGGGGTCACTTTATAGGTTAAACCTATAGTATATTCTTCAACTAATGGAAGAACTGCTGAGAAACCATCTTGTCCTGTTGCATTCAGCTTCAACTGTGTATAAACAGATTGTGATGGAAACTGGAATGTTGCCGTTCCGCTTTTAGCTTTCATATCTATCGCTGAACGGTAGGCAATACTCACGTCCAATTTTGGGTCAGGTCTGAAATAGAAACCAAATCCGTATCCGTGTCCGGTTGCATTTTCATCATTAATATTAACTTTCCCGTCAAATTGTGTTACCGCTTTGTCCCAATCTACTTTTCCTCTTGCATAGATATAGCTGGCACCAAAAGATACCCAAGGAGCCAGTTTTACAGAGACCATTGGCTGGAAATAGAAACTTTTCAGTTCCATTTTCTGAACCAGTTCTTTACCCTCCCAGTTTTCAGGCCATTTTATTGTACTTCCAAAAGGTGTGGTAACACTAAGACCTACGGTAAGTTTCTCTATTGGTCTATAAGTAATCGCTGCATAGAAAGGAGTCCCTATAGGGTTATCCGTTTCTGCACTTTGTAAAGTATTGAAGTTTTGAAAAGTAACTTTATTACTTGCACCAAACCCTCCTGCCACTACACTCAGTTTGGAAGGGATAAATGACATACCCGCAGGGTTAAAGAATGTCACACTCGCGTCTTCGGCATGAGCACTAGTATGCGCCATTGCCAATTGTTTTACCCCTTGCAGGGAAACTCTGAAGCCTCCTGCGTAAGATAGAACTCCCGCCAATAAAGCAGTTGATACTAATATTTTTTTCATAGACTATTATTATATAAGCCAAATATAAAATTATTTTGAATACGTCTGTTAATATTTGCTAATATTTTAAACAATATCTTAAAAGAAAACTATGTTTAAAATAACACCTTCACACAAACAAAAGCCAAGATTTTCATTATTAAACATTTAAGAACATTTTAAAATAATCCATACTTGTGCGTTTAATATTAAACAATTGTTTAACCTTTAAACTATCTTACTTCAAAAATTCAGAACAGGGAAACAAATGGTAATAAATGTTAAAGTTTAAAAATCTTCTCTTCAACTATTTCCCTTATAACAGGCTTCCCTCAGTCTTCAGCTTCCATTCTTACTTAAAATACATTAATGTTTTGCCCCGAATTCAGGTTATTTAAGTATTTTAGAATTGCATAAAGATAAAAATACATAAATTTGCAGATTATAAATAATAGTAATATGAGTTGTGGATGTAAAACATCCGGCGATTCTGCACATTCTTGCGGACCTAAAAAAACCGCAAATGGCTGTGAAAGCGTAAATACCTGCGGGAATAGTTATAAATTAAGTGTTTTTGACTGGCTATCTGACATCAACAATCCTGCACCTAACAGGTGTGATTTTGTAGAAGTTAGATTTAAAAATGACAGAAAATCGTTTTATAAAAATGTAAATAATATTCCTTTACATATTGGTAGCGTAATTACAGTAGAATCAAGTCCGGGACACGATGTAGGCGTTGTAAGCCTTACGGGAGAATTAGTAAAGATTCAGATGAAAAAGAAAAAGTTTTCTGAAGAATTGGCACTCAAAATATACAGACAGGCCAACCAAAAAGATCTTGAGGTATGGCAGGAAGCAAGAAAAAAAGAAGATGGCGTAAAGCTTGAAGCAAGAAAAATTGCTCAGAGAATAGGCCTTGAAATGAAAGTTACTGACGTTGAATATCAGGGTGACTCTTCAAAAATCACCTTTTATTACACTGCTGAAAACCGAGTGGATTTCAGACAGTTAATTAAAGATTATGCCGGGGCATTCCGTACTAAGATCGATATGAAACAGATCGGTTTCAGACAGGAAGCTGCAAAAGTAGGTGGAATAGGATCTTGCGGACGTGAGCTTTGCTGCTCTACTTGGCTTACGGATTTCAGATCGGTAAACACCAATGTGGCAAGATATCAGCAATTGAGTATTAATCCTCAAAAACTGGCTGGGCAATGTGGTAAACTTAAATGCTGCCTTAACTATGAGCTAGACAGCTATTTGGATGCATTAAGCAATTTCCCTTCTTCTTCAACCACTTTGGAAACAGAGAAAGGAAAGGCATTCTGTATCAAAATTGATGTATTCAAAAAGAAAATGTGGTTTGCTTATGTAGACAGTTCCATCGCATGGTATGATTTTGATATTGATCTTGTTAAAAAGCTGATTTCAAAAAATAAAAGAGGAGAGAAAATACTTCCTCTTGAAGATCTGAAACAACCTGAAGCTTCTGCTCAGAATATTGATCTGATTCAGGAAAACAGCGTAGATCGTTTTGAAAAGAAAAACAGAGGAAACAGGAACAGAAACAACCAGAATAAGCCAAACAACTATCAACAGGGGCAACAAGGACAGCCACAAGGTCAAAAAAGAAACAGACCGGAGAGACAAGACAGACCTGAAAGATCTGAAAAGTCCGAAAACCCTAATGCTCAATCTGGAAATCAGCCCAGACCTCAGAAACAAAATCCACAGCAAAAAGCACCCGTGGAAAAAGTAGAAGGTAATTCTGGCGATGATAAGAAGCCACAAAACAACCCGAACAAGAAGAAATTTAAAAAGAAATATCCTCCAAAAAAAGATAATAATGCATAAAATTTTAGGATTATTTTCCCTTATCCTTTTCTTTAGCTGTAACTCTTCCTCAGGGGGAGATGTCATCATGAATTCCGTTGATAACAAATGGAATAAGAAAAATGAGCAAAAATTTAATCTTGAAATTTCAGATCCGCAGAATCCTAAAAATATTATATTTGTTGTAAGAAATAATAATAGTTATCCTTACAGCAATATAAGGTTTATTGTGAATTTCACCAATCTCCAGAATAAGAAAAAGGAAACAGATACCTTGAATTATGTGCTGGCAAAACCAAATGGAGAATGGCTTGGTACAGGCTTTGGTGATACAAAGGAAACTTTGTTTCAGTATAAATTGAATTATCAGTTTCCGGGAAAAGGAAAATATGAAATCGGTCTGACCCAGGCGATGAGAAATGACAATCTTTCGGGAATTGAGGATATTGGGGTAAAAATAGAAACGGCTAAACCGTAACCATAAATGGAAGAAAACAAAAAAAATGCAGGAAATAAGGGGAAAACATTTCCTCTGCCTCCTAAAAAAAAGAAAGATACCTCCTGGAAAAAATGGGTCTCATTTATCTGGATTGGACTCGTTGCGGTAGTTCTGGGAATTTCGGGACTTTTCTTTGCAGTTTCTCAGGGATTCCTTGGGGAAATGCCTGATGTAAAAGAACTTGAAAACCCTGATATTTTTGTCGCTTCAGAAATCATTTCTTCAGACGGAGTTATGCTGGGTAAATTCGAAAAGGAAAAAACACAGCCTATCGTTTATAAGGATCTTCCTCCTTTTCTTATCTATGCCCTGCAGGCTAAAGAAGATGAGCGTTTCAAAGAACATTCAGGAATCGACTTATATTCTATTGCCAGAGCCGTGGCATATGGTGGTGGCCGTGGTGGTGGTTCTACAATCACCCAACAGCTGGCAAAACTTCTTTTCACAGGAAATGCTTCCCAAAATAAATTTGAAAGAGCATTCCAGAAATTAAAAGAATGGGTAGTAGCGGTAAGCCTTGAGAAAAGGTATACCAAGGAAGAGATTGTTACTCTTTATTTCAATAAATTCGATTTCCTTTTTAATGCTAACGGTATTGAAATGGCTTCCAGAGTTTATTTTAACAAAAAGACTTCAGAGCTTACATTACCTGAGGCTGCAACATTTGTAGCAATGCTTGAAAATCCAAGAAAAAACAATCCTTACAGATACCCTGAAAAGGCAAAAGAAAGAAGGAATGTGGTATTGGATCAGATGCAGAAAACCGGATATATTGATGCTGCCACCTATGAGAAAGCAGCCAATACTCCTATTGAAGTAGACTTCCACCCTATTAAAAGTATTACTGACGGATATTCGGCTTATTACAAATTCTATCTGAGAAAAGAGATTGATAAGTATCTTGAATCTCACGAAAAAGAAACCGGTAAAAAACTTAACCTTTATAAAGACGGTTTAAAAATATATGTTACTCTTGATTCTAAGATGCAGAAGTATGCAGAAGAAGCAATCAAAGAACACTTAACGGATCTTCAGAAAAGATTTGATGCAGAACAAAGAGGAAGAAAAAACAGACCTTTCTACTATCTTAATGACAAACAGATCAAAGATGTGATGCTTCAGGCAATGAAGAGAACCGGCCGATACAAGCTGTTAAAAGCTGACGGAATGCCAGAAGACTCCATTATGATGGAATTCAAGAAACCTATCAAAACTTCAAGATTCACATGGAATGGAGAGGAAGAAGTTGAAATGTCTCCTTGGGATTCTATCAGATACCATAAACAAATTGCGCAGGCAGGTCTGATGTCTATGGTTCCGGGAACCGGAGAGATCAAAGCATGGGTAGGAGGTATTGACTGGCAGCACTTCCAATATGACCACATCAAGCAAGGAAAGAGACAGGTAGGATCTACCTTCAAGCCTTTCGTGTATGCAACAGCTATCATGAAACTGGGAATGACTCCTTGTTCAGCGGTTTCTAACGGAACTTATGACCACAACGGATGGCATGTGCCGGGAAGAGGAGGAATGCTTACTTTGAAAGACGCATTGGCACACTCTCAAAACCCTGTCGCTGCAAGACTTATTGAAATGACAGGAGTAGATGCTGTTATCCAGACTGCAAGAGATCTTGGAGTAACAGAAGATATTCCGAGAAACAATACAATTGCTTTAGGTTCATCAGATATTACTATTTATGAAATGCTAGGTGCCTACAGTACTTTTGCCAACTATGGTAACTACAATAAACCTGAAATGATCTGGAGAATTGAAGATGCCAACGGTAGAGTAATTAAAGAAGTAAATGTAGAGCCAAAAGAGGTAATGAACCCAATGTACGCTTACACAATGATCGAACTGATGAAAGGTGTTGCACAGTACGGAACCGCTTCCGGAGAATTAGGAAGAAGAGGAATTTCAAAAGCAGTAGAAATTGCTGCCAAAACAGGAACAACTCAGAACAACTCAGATGGATGGTTTATGGGAATCACTCCAAAATTAGCAACCGGAGCATGGGTTGGATGGGAAGACAGAGCAACTCACTTCTTTGGAACCGGTGAAGGTCAGGGTGCAAAAATGGCATTACCAATCTGGGCTATCTTCATGAAGAAAGTATGGGCAGATAAAAGTTTAGGAGTTACCCCTGATGATAAGTTCGTTAAACCTTCCGATTGGAAAGACGGCTGTTCAAACCTTAAAGGATTAAGCGGAGGGTATGGAGATGACGGAAGTCTTCAGACCATTGATGAGATTAAAAATCCAAGACCGGTAGATCCTACGCCTAAAAAACCAACAGAAAAGAAAGAGGACAACATTAATGAAAATCTTCATTCCAATGATGAAGTAGATTTCAATAAATAAATTCTCTTTTATAAATACACAAGACCTTTCAATAATTTGGAAGGTCTTTTCTTTTATAATTAATACCTTTGAAGTATGAATATCGAACGCATCAGCCAACCTTTCATCGAGAATTTTCCAGGTGATTTTTCAAATAATCCTATGCAGAGAAACACCCCAAAAGTTTTATTTGCCACCATCAAACCTGCTGGTTTTGGTCAACCTGAATTGATTGCTTTTAATAAAGTCTTGTCCGAAGAAATAGGATTAGGAAAATTTGAAGATAAAGATCTGGACTTTCTGGTTGGAAATAACCTTCCGGAAAATGTTCAAACCTACGCTACCGCTTATGCAGGGCATCAGTTTGGAAACTGGGCAGGTCAACTCGGGGATGGAAGAGCAATCCTTGCAGGTGAAATCACAAATGACACAGGAGAAAAGACAGAAATCCAATGGAAAGGAGCCGGAGCAACTCCTTATTCAAGACATGCTGACGGAAGAGCCGTATTGAGATCTTCTGTACGTGAATATCTGATGAGTGAAGCGATGTATCATTTAGGAGTTCCTACAACAAGAGCACTTAGTCTGGCTTTTACCGGCGAAGATGTAATGCGCGATATTATGTACAGTGGGAATCCTCAACTTGAAAAAGGTGCAGTGGTCATCAGAACTGCTGAAAGTTTCCTGCGCTTCGGACATTTTGAACTGATGTCTGCTCAAAGAGAATACAACAGCCTGCAGGAACTTGCTGATTTTACTATTGAAAATTATTTTCCGGAAATAATATCATCAGATACTCAAAAATATAAAGACTTCTTTCAGAATATATGCATCCGCACCGCAGACTTAATGGTGGAATGGTTCAGAGTAGGATTTGTACATGGAGTGATGAATACAGATAATATGTCTGTTCTGGGGTTAACTATTGATTATGGTCCTTACTCTATGATGGATGAATATGATTTGAATTTCACCCCCAATACTACAGATCTTCCGGGAAGAAGATATGCATTCGGAAAACAGGGACAGATTGCCCAATGGAACCTTTGGCAGCTTGCTAATGCGCTTCACCCCTTAATTAAGGACGAAAAGTTTTTAGAAGACACTTTAAATAATTTTGGAACTTATTTCTGGAAAGCTCATGATCAGATGCTTTGTAAAAAATTCGGATTTGATCAGCTTCAAAAAGAAGATGAGGATTTCTTCACCAATTGGCAGGGATTAATGCAGGAGCTTCAGCTAGATTACACCCTGTTTTTCACTCAACTGGAAAAAATAACTTCGGAAACTGATATCAAAGAACATTTTAAAGAGGTTTCTTATATTGCTTTGAATGAACAAATGTTGGCAAAACTTAGCAACTTCATTAAGAGCTATAACGCACGATTAGACTTAAATTCCATATCAAAAGAGGCTTTATTGGCCATGATGAAAAAAACAAACCCAAAATTCATCCTGAGAAATTATCTTCTTTACGAATGCATTGAAGAGATCAATAACGGCAAAAAAGAAATGCTGGAAAAACTCACCAAAGCTTTAGAGTTTCCTTACCAGGAATTGTATCCTGAGTTCTCCGTCAAAAGGCCATCCGGATATGATGATACTGCAGGATGTTCCACACTTTCATGTAGTTCGTAATTAATAAATATTCATAAATAATACAAAAACAAGTAATTATTTTCATTTTTTTATTACATTTACCAATAACTTTAAAACCAAAACAAATGAAAACAAAATTACTATTCATGTTCTTAGTCTCTTTTATATTCGGGAATGCGCAAATTCTCTCAGAGACTTTCCAAGGTACAACATTTCCCCCTACAGGATGGACAACAGGTACAAATGTAGCATCCAGACCTTGGGGTTTTACAACAACCATCTTCAATGCATCCGGGCAGCTTACATTTAATATCAATGGAGGAAAATCCGCTGGTATCGGATGGATCGCTCAGGCACAGGACGCTCATTTAACAAGCCCTTCTTTCAGCTTAGTAGGAACAACAAATCCAGTATTAAAGTTTAATGCCAAAATAGGATACGAATACATGGTTGATCCTAACCCTAACGGAGATTTAAAAGTAGAAGTCTCCACAGATGGAGGAACTACATGGAACCAGGTATGGGTTGAAGAAAACTATGGAGTATTTGTTGATTATGAAACATTGGCAATTACAGTTAGTTTAACACCATATGCTGGACAGGCAAACGTTAAATTCAGATTCCACTATGTTGCCAATGATGCAGATAGTCTTTCAATAGATGATGTACAGGTTTTATCAAGTGCCACACTAGCTACACAGGAAGCAGGTGCTAAAATAAAAGACATCACTAACATCTATCCTAACCCAACAAAAGGAGAAATTAACATCAAAACAGATAAAAAAATCAAATCTGCCACAGTAATTGATGCAAGCGGAAAATCTCTATTCAATAATACGTCTGAAAGATTAGATATTTCTTCACTTCCAAAAGGAATCTATTTATTAAAAGTGGACTTCTCTGATGGAACTTCGAAAACAGAAAAAGTAATCAAACAATAATAACGTTTATACAAACTTTTACAACCACCATCTTTGGTGGTTTTTTTATTTTACTTTTGCAAAAAATTTGACACGTGTCTTTTATCAAAACAAAAATCATCAATTTCTTTAAACTGATTTTCCCTTCCACTTACACCGAGCTGGCAGTTTTTCTCTTTTTTATAATCTGCTATGGAATTTTAGGCTCATATATTGCCCTTCATTACAGAATCATTTTTGACAGCAGAATTCCATGGGATGCTTATTTCAGTTTTGATAACAAATCTATCCTTATGACAGGAGGTAGTTTTGAAAGACACCCTCTATCCTATTATTTTTTCAACTGGATAAGAGAATTTTCATTATTTATTTCAGGCGGAAAAATGGACGCTAACTTCAGGCTTACACTGGCTTGGCTCAGCAATATTATTATCACCTTAAACATTGTTCAGGTTTTCAAATATCTAAAGAACATTATCTGTCTTCCACTATGGTTAAGTGTTTTAATCCTTTTATTTTTTGGAGTTTTTTCAACCAATATCATACTATCATTTACTCCGGAAAATTTCACCTATACGCTGTTTTTACTCTCATTATACAATTATTACGCAGCAATAAAACTCAGAAAGGAAGAAAAAACACCTGCTATTGCTCTTTCACTCGCAGGAATTACTATTGGCGGACTTACTATTACCAATTTTGTAAAAGTTTTCATTCCACTTCTTTTTGAAAAAAACCTTTTCAGAGATTGGAGAAAATTCGGAAATGCAGTATTTAGAATAACTGTTGCTACGATCTGCTTTGTATTGCTTTACCTAAACAGAATTGATTTTAAATATCAGAATATCTTTTCCAAGACTAACCAGCAGTATGAGAAATTCTCAAATGTAGAATCCATGCCGACCTGGGACATGATTCTGTCCTTCTTTTTCGGAGGGAACATTCTTTTCCCGGGATTTATTATTTCGGATAAGCACAATATGAAGGGATTCGATTTTAAAGGACTTTATATGGACCTTTATTCATCTACCTTTCCCTACTTTTTTGTAGCCATATTACTTACACTTATAATTTGGAGTTATTGTAAAAATTTCAGAAACAAATGGGTTCAGGTTATTGCCATTTCTTTTTTTGTAGACATTGTGATCCATTGTGTGATGAGGTTCGGACTTCATACTTCATCTATCTATGGAGGACATTTTGTTTTCGTCTATCCGCTTCTTTTGGGATGGCTTTTTTACGCTTACAGATCATCACCGAAAATAATGTCGGTTTTAACATTAACTGTGCTTTTATTGTTTGTTTACCTACTCGCGAACAATTTATTCCGAATGGCAGAGTTTTTCTGGTTTATGGAAACTTATTACCAATAAAAAAAGCTGAGAAATTTCTCAGCTTCTTTGTTTTTATATTGAAAGGAATCAATTCTATTTTGCTTCTGCACAGAAAATTCTGTACTGTACTGCAACTGCAGATTTGAAATATTCTCTGATTTTTGAAAGATCACTTGCAGCACTCTGTTTTGTGAAATAACTTCCTGCCAGGATCTTATAATTAGGTCTTAAAGAAGCATCCGTTTCCACTTTAAGGTTAGGGAATCTCTTTCTGAAATAAGATTTTACTTCATTAGCTTCTTCATTACTTTTCACAGTGGTAATCTGAATTTTAAAACCTAAAATTCTAGGATTTTTCTTACAAATTTCAGCATTGGTAAGCTCTCTGCTCGGCACAAAGATTTTAGGAGGTTTTGTACTTATCCCTGTAGAAAATCCACTATCACTTGAACCGGAATCTTTAGGAGAATTTGTAGGAGCAACTTTAGCGCATTTTCCTTCAATTCCTTCCAAAGCTGCATTTATTTTGGAATCCATGGTCATAACAAGTTCTGTACCCGAAAGGGTGTCTTTTTTAACAACTTGCTGGGCTTCAATACTATAAAAACCAAATAATGATAATATCGAAAATATTTTAATCAAATTTTTCATTTAAACTTGTTTTCGCAAATTTATACAAATTAAAAAACTATACCAAACAGGTTATTTAGAATCAATACAAATTAAACGTAAATGATATTTTCCCTTTTCGATATACCGTTAAATTCCTGTTAAAAATATTATTTTTGCGGAATTGATTGAATGTTCAATAATTTACTAACATAAGATAATTTAAATGATTAGTTGGAGAAAGCATTATAAAAAAACGTTGATCGCGATAGGCTTATTGCTATCAACCAGTGCTTCATTTTACGGGCAAGACGGCGATCCTAAAAACGGAGAGAAACTTTTCAAAGCGAATTGTACTGCATGTCACGCGCTGGACAAACAAGTTGTTGGACCACCATTAAAGGGGGTTGTAGAACGAGTAAAGACAGAAGGTGGTGTAGACAAAGATTGGCTTCACAAGTGGATCAAAGATAACAAAGCTCTGAGAGCTTCTGGAGATAAATACGCCAATGAGATTTTTGAAAAGTTTAATAAGACTGAAATGCAGGTCTTTCCAAATCTTACAGATAAGGATATTGACGACATTTTAGCTTTCACGACTAATCCTCCTGCTCCGGAAGAGAAAAAGCCGGAAGCAACTCCTGCAGCTGACGCTACTGCGGCAGCACCTGCAGACAAAACTACTACAAACGTTGTTATTATTTCACTTTTAGCGATCGCAGGTTTACTGGTTTGGATCTTAGCAAAACTAAGACAATTGGTAAAACTGGGGCAATCAGAAGATTTAGCTGGACTTAACGAAACAAGAGTTCGTTCTTTCAGTGAAATGTATGAGAAGTTCCACTACATTGGTAAAGGTTTATTAGCAATCCTTGCTATTTTAGCTGCCTATGGGGTATGGAACTGGTTGATGTGGATTGGGGTTTACAAAGGGTACAAACCTGAGCAGCCTATCTACTTCTCTCACAAAATTCACGCTGGAGAACAAAAAATTGACTGCCAGCTATGTCACTCTAGTGCTAAATACGGAAAGGTATCTGAAATTCCTTCGATGAACGTTTGTATGAACTGTCACAGAACAATTTCTGAATACAACGCAGATCACTACATGGAGCCAGGAAAAGATAAGGCATTCTATGACGGAGAAATCCAGAAGATCTACGCTGCAACAGGTTGGGATCCTGCAAAACAACAGTACACAGGAAAAACACAACCGGTTGAATGGACAAGAATCCACAACATGCCAGACTTCGTTTACTTCAACCACTCTCAGCACGTAATTGCTGGAGAACAAGCGATCATCAATTCTTTCAACAAAAAGAATCCTACCAACAAAATTGATGTTGTATGTAAAGCTTGTCACGGTAAAATTGATACAATGAATGTTGTTCAAATGGCTAACGACTTTACTATGGGATGGTGTATCGAGTGCCACAGAACGACTGAAGTTGATATGAACAACGGTTATAATAAAGAGTACTTCAAAAATCTACATGACAAGTTGAAAAAACAATATCCACAAGATGGAGGTAAGATCACTGTAGATGCAATTGGAGGTCTTGAGTGTGGTAAATGTCATTATTAATAACTAAAAAATTAGAAGTATAAATGGCTTCAAACAAAATACAATTCAGAAGTATTCATGAACTTAAAGATCCAGCTTTGAATAATAAGCTGGCTCAGAAAGAGTTTCAGGAAGAAATTCCGGTAGAAGATTTCCTTGGAGATGCTGAGAAAAACGGATCTAGTACTTCAAGAAGAGATTTCCTGAAATTATTAGGATTCTCTACAGCAGCAGTTACATTAGCTGCCTGCGAAGCTCCGGTAATCAAAACGATTCCTTATGTGGTAAAGCCGCATGATATTATTCCGGGAGTCCCTAATTATTACGCTTCAACATATTTTGACGGTTTCGACTTTGCTAGTGTTTTAGTAAAAACCCGTGAAGGTAGACCCATCAAAATTGAACCAAACCCAGCTGGGGGCGATTTAGGTAAAACTAATGCAAGAGCTCAGGCAAGTGTACTTTCTCTTTATGATAATGATAAAGTAAAACAGCCTAAACTGGACGGTAAAGATGAAACTTTCGATAAAGTAGACAGTTTCGTTATTAAAGGTTTGGAAGAAGCTAAAGCGTCTGGCAAAAAGATTGTGGTTTTATCACACTCTTTTGCTTCACCAACTTTCAAAAAGTTATTCGCTGAATTCAAAGCTAAATATCCTACAGCTGAATTAGTAACTTATGATGCTTTCCCTTACTCTGCAGGATTAGATGCAGCTCAGGAAGTATTCGGACAAAGAGCATTACCTGTTTATGACCTTAAAGGTTCTGAATTGGTAGTATCTTTCCAGGCTGATTTCTTAGGAGACTATAACGCATCAAGCTTAGAAACTTCTTATGCAGCTGCTAGAAAACCGGGAGCAAGCATGTTGAGACACATCCAGGTGGAATCTAACATGTCATTAACTGGTGCTAATGCTGACTCAAGATACAGATTAAAACCAAGTGCTGTAAACAAAACTTTAGTGGAAGTTTACAATGCAATCGTAGGTGGTGGTACTTCTGATAAGACTGCTACTGAAATTGCTAACGAATTGAAGGCAAAAGGAAGCAAAGCTGTTGTTTTTGCTGACGGTTCTAAAGGAGCACAGGTTTTAGCACACTTAATCAACCAAAAATTAGGTTCAGTAGCTTTCACTGGTAAAGCAAACTTCCTTAAAGAATTTAACGGTGCTAGATATCAGGAATTCCTGGGATGGGTAAACGGTGGACAAGTTGGTGTATTAGTTACAAACAATGTAGACCCTATTTACTCTCATCCAAAAGGAGAAGATTTCAAAAAATCTTTATCAAAAGTTCCTTACGTAGTTGCTGTAGCAGATAAGAAAAATGAAATGTACAAAGCAGCGAAAGCTGTAATTCCTGTAGCTAACTGGCTAGAGTCTTGGGGAGATATCGAACCACAGACGGGAGTATATTCATTAATGCAGCCTACGATCCAAAAAATTTACAAGTCAAGACAGATTGAAGAGTCTCTATTGGTTTGGAAGAATGGTAAAAACAATGCAGCAAACAACTACTACGATTATTTAAAAGCTAGCTCAGCTTCACTTTTAGGTGGTACTTCTTTCAACAAAGCATTGTATAACGGTATCAACGCTTCTACAAACGCTGCAACTTTATCTTACGCAGGCGGAAACGCTGCACAGGCTGTTGCTGAATTAGGAAACTTCAAAGCTTCAGAATTAGAATTAGTATTATATACTAAGACTTCAATGGGAGACGGTACTCAGTCAAACAACCCTTGGTTGCAAGAGTTACCAGACCCAATTACAAGAATGTCTTGGGATAACTACTTAACAATTTCTCCTAAAGATGCAGAGAAATTTTCAATTGACAACGATCTTAATGCAAGAATGCAGTTAGATGGTTCTATTGTAAACCTTACTGTAAACGGAGTAAAAATAGAAAACGTTCCTGTATTCGTACAGCCAGGACAAGCTGAGGGATCTGTAGGTCTTGCACTTGGTTATGGTAAGAAAAACTCAGGAGCAACTGCAGATACTGGTGTAAATGCTTATCCTTTATTTGATGGTTCTAACCTTGTACTTTCAGGTGTTAAAATCGAAAAAACAGGAGAAGATCACGAATTTGCAGGGATCCAGCTTCAAAATACATTAATGGGTCGTTATGAAATCGCGAAGGAAGTTCCTTTAGCTGAATTCATTAACATTGCTTTTGATGATGAGCACAAAGGATGGAATAAGCCTTTGGAATACCACACAATCAGCGGAGCACTTCCGGCGAGAAAAATCGACCTTTGGGATGCTTTCGATGATACAGATGGACCTCACTTCAACTTATCTATCGACTTGAACTCTTGTACTGGTTGTGGAGCATGTATTATTGCTTGTCAGGCAGAGAACAACGTTCCTGTAGTAGGTAAAGAAGAGGTAAGAATGTCAAGAGATATGTACTGGTTAAGAATTGACCGTTACTATTCTTCAAGACAAAAAGTAGAAGTATACGAAGGATTGAAAGAAGGAATGGCTGTACCAGAATTGTACGGTACTGCTTTCGGAGACGGAGGTGCATTAAATCACCCTGCAGACAACCCGGATGTAATCTTCCAACCTGTAATGTGTCAGCACTGTAACCACGCTCCATGTGAAACTGTATGTCCGGTAGCGGCTACTTCACACGGTAAGCAAGGTCAAAACCATATGGCTTACAACAGATGTATCGGTACAAGATATTGTGCAAACAACTGTCCGTACAAAGTAAGACGTTTCAACTGGTTTACTTATAACCTAAATGACAAGTTCGATTTCAACATGAACAACGATTTAGGAAGAATGGTACTTAACCCGGATGTAGTTGTAAGAACTAGAGGGGTAATGGAGAAATGTTCAATGTGTATCCAAATGACTCAGAATACAATTCTTGAGGCTAAGAAGGAGGGAAGAAAAGTGAAGGATGGAGAATTCCAGACTGCTTGTTCTAAAGCTTGTTCTACCGGAGCAATGACATTTGGAGACATGAATGATAAAGATTCTGCAATTAGAGAGCAATATGCTTCTAACAGAAGATATTATTTACTTGAGGAGATTGGAACAAAACCAAACGTGTTCTATCACACTAAAGTAAGAAACAGAGTAGAAAAATAAAGTTTAAATAATAAATAGGTAAAAAATGTCAGGACATTACGAAGCTCCGATAAGGGAACCTCTAATTATTGGTCACAAAACTTATCACGATATTACAGAAGATATCGCACGACCTATCGAAGAAAGAGCAGGTAAATTATGGTGGATCTCATTATATGCTGCACTAGTTCTATTCCTCTATGGATTCGGCTGTATCGCTTACACTATCGGGACAGGTATTGGAGCATGGGGGCTTAACAGAACTATTAACTGGGGTTGGGATATTACCAACTTCGTATGGTGGGTAGGTATCGGTCACGCCGGGACCCTAATCTCAGCAGTATTATTATTATTTAGACAGAGATGGAGAATGTCTGTAAACAGATCTGCAGAGGCAATGACGATCTTTGCGGTTGTACAGGCAGCAATCTTCCCTGTAATCCACATGGGTAGAGTTTGGGTTGGATACTGGGTATTCCCTTTACCAAACCAATTTGGTTCTCTTTGGGGGAACTTCAACTCTCCTCTACTTTGGGACGTATTTGCGATCTCAACATATTTCTCAGTATCAACTGTATTCTGGTTCATGGGACTAATCCCTGACTTTGCAATGATCAGAGATAGAGCGAAAACTCCTTGGACTAAGAAAATTTATACATTCCTTGCATTCGGTTGGGGAGGTAAAGCAAAACACTGGCAAAGATTCGAAGAACTTTCTTTGGTTCTTGCAGGTTTGGCTACTCCACTTGTATTCTCAGTACACACTACCGTATCTTTTGACTTCGCAACTTCAGTTATTAAAGGATGGCACTCAACAATCTACCCTCCTTACTTCGTAGCTGGTGCGATCTTCTCAGGATTTGCAATGGTACAGACACTATTGTTAATTGCAAGAAAAGTTTGTCACTTAGAAGAATATATCACAATGTATCATATCGAAATTATGAACATCGTAATCGTTCTTACAGGTGGTATGGTAACTGTAGCTTATGCTACTGAATATTTCATCGGATGGTACTCAGGATCTAGATTTGAAGATTTCACATATCTTTCTCCAGGTGCTGCTGTAGGACCTTACTGGTGGGCATTCTGGTCATTGATCATCTGTAACCTTGTGATTCCTGCTTCTTTCTGGTTCAAAAGAGCGAGAACGAACATTATCTGGACGTTCATCGTTGCATTGATCATCAACATCGGTATGTGGTTTGAGCGTTTTGATATCATCGTTATCAACCTTTCTAGAGACTACTTACCAGGATCATGGACAATGTTTAAGCCAACGATCATTGATGTGGGTGTATATTTGGGAACTATCGGATTCTTCTCTGTATTATTCTTATTATACGCAAGAACATTCCCTGTAATTGCACAGGCTGAATTAAAATCGATTTTGAAAATCTCAGGTGAAACTTATAAAGCAAAAGAAGGAGATGAGCACCACTAAAATTGTATACGGACTTTATGCTGACGACGACGATTTAATGAACGGCGTTAAGGCATTCAACGATAAAGGAATCGCTATAAACGAAGTATATACTCCGTTTCCGGTTCACGGACTAGACAAGGCTTTAGGGTTAAAGAAAACTAGAATTTCTGATGCCGCATTCTTATATGCTCTTTACGGTGTTACTATCGGTGCTACTGTAACTTGGTATGTGATGAATCATGACTGGCCGCAGAATATCGGTGGTAAACCAGCTTTTGACTGGGCACATAACATGCCGGCATTCGTAGTTCCAATGTTCGAATTAATGGTATTCTGTGCTGCTCACATGATGTCTTTAACTTTCTTGGTTAGAAACAAAATGTATCCGGGAGCTCCTGCTCAGAACCCAGACCCGAGAACTACTGATGATAAATTCATGATGGAATTTGTAACTGAAGATGTAGAATCTGTAAAACAGTTGCTTATTGAAACTGGAGTTGAAGAAATAACTGTTAAAGACGCTTAAAATGAAAAAGAATGTATTAAAAATTACAGCAGTTTTAGGTTTAACAACAGTTTTACTTAACTCTTGCGGACCAAAGGAGAATACTCCGTTGGTATATTTCCCGGATATGTATTTTCCGGTAGCTTATGATCCATTGATGAAAGCACAGGATGCTTATTCAGATCATGAAAATGAAATTCCTGCTTTTGTTAAAAATAGTGGCGCAACAGGTCTTGCTCCTGTAGAAGGATCAGTTTCTCAAAATAAAGATGGAGTTTTTGAAGAAAGCTTACTACCTAAGAATGTTGACGAGTACAACGCTGGGTATGACGCTTCTAAAAAACTTACAGTATCTCCTCTGAACCCAGCTAATGCAGCTAAGGATATTGAAAGAGGAAAAATATTGTTTGATCACACTTGTGCGGCATGTCACGGTACAGGAGGTGATGGACAAGGACCTATTGTACAAAGTGGGGCATTCTCTGGAGTACCTAATTATGCAGACAGAGAAATCACTGTAGGATCTGTTCATTATGTATTAACAAACGGTAGAAATGCCATGGGATCTTATGCGGGACAACTGAACGCAGGAGACAGATGGAGAGTAGCATTGTATGTGATGAGTGCTTTCAAAAAAGGAGCAGCAGCACCGGCAGCAGCTACAGCGGCGGCACCAGCAACAACTGAAACGACTACCGAAACTAAAAAATAAGAAAAGAAATGTATAGTTTTTCACCAAAATTAAAATCAACTTCTATAATACTTCTTGTTGTAGGTTTAGTTCTTTTCGGTATTGGTTTCTTTATGAACAAAGGAATTTCTACTGAGAAAATAGAACACATGATGGAAGCTGTTCATGCTTCTGGTCATGATGCTCCTACACACTCAAGTGAAATGGTGGGACCACAGGATCACGCAGCTCATTTAGAGCATGCTGAGCTTCAGGTTCACAATCAGCCATTAGCATCGCTGCACTTTGTAGCTGTCTTTTTCTTTGGAGTAAGTTGCGCTGTACTGTTCTTTTACTGTATTCAGCACGCAGCTCACGCAGGATGGCCTATTATCATCACAAGAGTAATGGAAGCTATTGCTTCTTATATTCCTTACGGTGGTGCAATCCTGGTTATCTTAATGATCTTAAATATCACTCATAATGGTCATTTATTCCACTGGATGGACCCTGAATTGACAAATCCAGAGTCTGCTCATTTTGACGTGATCCTATTTGAAAAGAAAAGATTCTTAAATATTCCTTTCTATGCAATCAGAACTTTAATCTACGTGATTGGTACTTCTTTCTTTGCTTGGAAACTGAAAGCTCAGTCTAAAAAAGTAGACGAGACAAAATCAAAAGTAGAATATCAGTTTCTTTACAGATGGGCAGTAGGATATATCGTATTCTTCGGATTTGCTTCTGCAGCTTGGGCTTGGGACTGGTTGATGTCTATTGACCCTCACTGGTACTCTACAATGTACATCTGGTATTCAATGGTTAGCTGCCTTTCAAGTGGTATTGCTGTAATCATTTTATTAAGTGTTTATCTTAAGAAAAATGGTTTCTTACCACAGTTCAATGACAACCACTTACACGACTTAGGAGTTTTCCTTTTCGCTACAAGTATGCTTTGGACATATACATGGTTTGCTCAGTTCATGCTTTACTGGTATGCAAACGTTCCGGAAGAGGTTAACTACTTCTTCGGTAGATTCCAGCACTATGGTACTACGTTTTTACCAATGCTGATTGTAAACTTCTTATTACCGCTTTTGGTATTAGTAAGCAGCAGCATCAAGAGAAACTACAAAGTTGTAACAACAATGGCAGTAGTGGTTATCTTAGGACACCTTTTAGATTACTTCAACATGGTAATGCCTGGAACGGTAGGACCATACTGGAACACTCCTGAAGTATTCTTGTTAATCCTTGGAGCAGTTCTATTCGTAGCTGGACTATTTATGTTTACTGTACTTTCAGCTTTATCAAAACTGAAGTTGATTCCTACAGGAAACCCATTCTTACACGAATCTGAAATTTATGAGTATCCTTTCTAAGGACTTGTAACAAAATAATATTATAAAAGACTGATTGTTAAACAATCAGTCTTTTTTTATGCAATGACGCAAATAAGAATTTCAGGCAACCATTTTCTCTTTTTCTCATCTATATAAAAGTCTGTTGTATTATTAACACCAAAAACAAAATACTGCAATGAAAAAAATTCACTTTTTCTACCTTCTATTCACTGTGATCTCCGTATTCACAAATGCACAGGTCATTACTTTTGTTTCTGAAAAAAATAATAACCCTCTTCCCAGAGTTTCCGTATTTGGCAAAGACGGAAGTATTCTCGCCTACTCTGATATTGATGGCAAGATTGACAAACAGTCACTGTCACCTGATCAGGAAAAATTTCAGCTGGTTTATAATAACTTTCCGGTTGCCACACTATCCTACTCAGATTTTGATCAGCCAATCATTAAAATCAATGACCAGGTAAAAGAAATTGAAACCGTTGTTATTAAAAATAATAAGCCAGCCAAATACATTTTCATCAAAGGAAATTTTAACGCTTATGTAACCGTAAACAATAAACTGAATAGTTACGCAGACGGAATTGTAACCTATATTTTTGATAATAAGTCCAAAAAGCTGAAAAGCGCCAATGTAGAACAGTACAGAGTTTTCAGACTGGCAGAATCTAAAAATGAGAAAAAAGAAACTTCATCATGGGATTATGGAAATTCACTACAGCTTCCAAAACTTAAAAACGTAGGCAATCCTGAAGAATATAAAACAACAAAAAATATCATTAAAGAATTAAAAGGTGACCGCAAAGATCAGATCGAAGTAACTGGTGGCCTACTTCAGGATAAAGAATTTTCATTCTTTGGATATAGATTTTACGATATAAAAACAATTCTAAACATGTCCTTTGAAAAAGGATCAGAAAAAACACTCAAAGATTTTCTGGAGTATAATGAACTTGTTTTTGTAAAATTGAAACACAAAAGCGAACCCAATTACAATCAGATAGCAGTGTATACTAATTTCTATCCAACAGAACTTAATTTCAGCAATGACAATGATATTGAGAAAGTGAAATTTGATAAAGACAACAGTAATTACAAAACATCTTACTGGCAGGATTCATCATTTCCTAATATGCAGACTATTTTCAGTAGTTTTTTCAAAGGTGATCTAAAAGAACAGACCAATAAGAAATAATGAAATCTCGTTTCAGAAAGGCTTTCCATATTATAAATATTACTATTGAATTCTGAAATTAAAAGAACATCATCCATTTCCAGAAAAAAATAATAAATAAGCAAAAAACATAAAGTAAAAAATAAAATCCAGTATTAATAAAGGTTTTATTAAATTTGCAACAAACCAAATAAAAATGAAAAAGTTTTCTTTTCTACTTGTTTTCAGTCTGTTGCTTTTTACAGCATGTAAGAAAGATCATGTAGATGCTACGAATACTAAAACACTGCAGTCAAGTATCAATGATATGACTTCCAGTTTACCAACCATTAAACAGATTAAGTTTAATGAGGCTCTTTACATCCTTAAAACATTTGGCGTAGAAGCTGATGGTGATGTAAATGAACTAAAAGCCCTTGGAAAACTCATTAATGGAAAAAAAGTTCCTGAGATTATGTCCCTGGCAGACGAAGTTGCACAGAAAAACGGAATAGAATGGGCCAGTACTGCCCCACCATCACTTGGAGAAATGAATATCTTCGGAGATGATAAAGCTAAAGAAAGCGATCCTAATGACGTAAAAGCAGGATCATTAAGCCTTATAACAAGACCTACAGGAGATGACGGAACCGGAGCTCCTACTGCCATTCAAATTGTACCAAGACTTGTAGATGCTGCAGGAAACCCTGTATCTTTTACAGGAGCAGGTCTGGAAGCAACCCTTGAAGTATTCAGTAACGGAGTAAGACTTGCTACCGCTAAAAACCTGATGCAGGATAATAACTTTAAAGGATTCAACCTAAAGTTCTCCTCTATTCCGGCAGCAAAAGTTGTAGATAACAAAATCGATATCACAGTTTCTGTAAAAACAACTGCGAAAACTTTCAAAATGTCAAAAATTGGTCTTGATGTGAATGCAGCAGCTCTGAAAGTTCCTACCATTCCTAAAACCGACACAACTGCTGTACCGGAACAACCGAACGCAGTAATAGATCCGAATAATCCATCTGCAACCACCGGAACAACTACAGATCCTGCAACAGCTACTCCATCAGCACCAGCTGCTCCAAAACAGCCAACTGCAGATCCTAAAAATACAGTAAGTAAATTTTTGAACAGCGTAAGTTCACAAAACTTAAAAGCAGCTTACGAAACGGCCAGCAATCCAAGCTGGGGAAGCTATGAGTCTTTCTCAAATCCTACTTCAGGTTTCGGATCTGTGAAAAATGTAAGCGTAAAAAATATTACGACAAGTGGTGCTACAGCTAACAGCGCAAGCGTAAATGCTACCTATGATGTAACGGATAAAAGCGGAAAGACAACTTCATTAAAAGTAACTTTCGGGCTTAAAAATGTAAACGGAGACTGGAAAATTTCCAGCTATAAAATCAATTAATAAATGGCTTCAGCAGAACTGATCAAAAAATTAGAAGAAACAATTGAAAATATTCCTGATTTTCCGATTCCGGGAATACAGTTTAAGGATATTTCACCCATCTTTTTAGACCCGAAACTTTACGAAGACGTGATTGCAGATCTTGCAGTCTTCAGTAAAGGGAAAGTAGATGCAGTCTGCGGAATAGAAAGCCGTGGTTATTTGTTTGGAATTGCAATTGCCGTAGCATTGGAAGTTCCATTCATCTTAATCAGAAAAGCCGGAAAACTTCCTCCTCCCGTCATTTCAGAAAAATATGATCTGGAATATGGAAGTGCCATTATCGAAACCCGTGAAGGACAGATAAAACCGGGGCAAAGAATTTTGATTCATGACGATCTTTTAGCAACCGGAGGAACTACTGAAGCAGCAGCCAAATTGGTAGAAAAACAGGGAGCAACGGTTTCCCAATTCAGTTTCCTTATCGGATTAAAAGATTTGAATGGTGACGAAAAGCTGAAAAAATTTGGTGCAGAAGTGTATCATATTTTAGGATATTAAGATATAATATATATGCTTCGACAGGCTCAGCATGACAATGCTAATAATTTACTGTAGGATTAGAACAAATAGTATTAGAAGTGTCACGCTGAGCTTGTCGAAGCTTCTTTTTTTAATAAATTCATCATTCCCGATTAGCAATTCACAAAATTTCATCAATAATACTCAGAAAGTATTTTGTAAATCTCTCAGAAACAATTAAATTTGCATTTCAATTTTTAAAAACTTATGGCAAAATTGGGAAAGAGTGCTCAGAACGAGCAAGAAGGTAAAGAAACGGTTGAGTTCTTTAAAGACCTTGACAGAGAAGCTTTAAACACTGAAAGATTTGTTGAAAAATATTCAAAACCTCTAGGTTTTGTATTTGGGGCATTAATTTTAGCAGTGTTAGGATTCTTCGCTTACAAGCAATTTGTAATTGCTCCAAAGAATGCTGAAGCTGTGAAAAGTTTCCTTTCTGCTCAAAAAAGTCTTACCGAAGGTAAAGATAAAGATGCTTTGGGTGGAAAATCTGCAGCTAACCCAGGTTTTGTAGGTACATATAACGAATATTCTTCTACTAAAATTGGTAAACTTTCATCTTATAATGCAGGTTTATTAAAGTTCAAGGAAGGAAAGTTCCAGGAAGCTTATGATCTTTTAGATCAATTTTCATCTGACAACAAAACTTTAGTAGCAATGAAATACGGAGCTATGGCAGATGCTAAATCAGGTCTTAACAAAAACGATGAAGCTTTAGCTTTATTAGACAAAGCAGCAACAGCTTCTGATGATCCGTATACAGCATACTATTTCACAAGAAAAGCAGGTATCGTTGCTTTAGGATTAAAGAAAAATGCAGAAGCTAAAAAATACTTCTCTGCAATTGATGAGAAATATCAGGACTACGACAACGGAATGTCTGATTCTTATATTGAAATGACTAAATATTACTAAAAAATGGCAACAGTTAATCTTTCCGATTACAAGCCACTTCATATAACTAATGCCGAAGATTTTTCTATCGGCATTGTTTTTTCTGAGTGGAATGATTTTGTAACGTACAATCTTCGTGATGCAGCTTTGGAAATCCTTGAAAAAGAAGGGGTAAAACCTGAAAACATCAAACTTTTTCCTGTTCCCGGAGCTTTTGAACTCAACTATGCAAGCATGCAGCTTTGCAAAGAGAGAAAATATGACGCAATTATTTCTATTGGGTGTGTAATCCGCGGGGAAACACCTCATTTTGATTATGTATGTTCTGCAGTAGCGCAGGGAATCAAAGACTGTAACATTATGACGGACACTCCTACAATTTTCTGTGTATTGACAGATGATACCAAAGAACAGTCTATCGCGAGAAGCGGTGGTGATCTTGGAAATAAAGGAGTTGAAGCAGCCGTTACAGCTCTTAGAATGATTGATTTCAAAAAGAAATTATCCGACAAAAAAGGAAATATCGGTTTCGGACACTCTTAACCGCAGATTACCTTAACAATATATTGGGACTATTTTTTAATAGTCCTTTTTTATTGGGTTATTTTAAATCATAAATCTTGCTAATAAACAGGATGTTTTTATTTTTTTCTATCAAAAGTTCTGTACAAAAACTATCTTTGTGAAAACTAATAAAGACAGTAAATACATGTTTTTAAAAAAAATAAAACCGTTCCTATACTTAGGAGTTTTCTATCTTATTATTTCATTGATAATAAGAACAGTATTCTTTTTTCACCCTATCACTACTGCTAGTTTTGGATTTTTCGAGGTCATAAAAGTTCTGTTAATAGGTCTGGTGAATGATATTTTCGTTTTCATATTGGCCAGTTCTATTCTCGCGCTTTACTTCCTCTTTTTGTCCAATTCAAAATATAAAAAACCTTACGGGCCCATTATTTTGGGGGCATTGGTTCTGTTCTTTCTTTATATCTGGCTTGTCCCGAACAATATTTTCAAGCAATATGGAGGTTCTATCATGGAGATCGCGCTTGTTTTTGTAGGAATAAAGACACTTTTCTTCGGATTGATGCTTTTTCTTCCTACTCAAAGGACTAAGGTTCGTAACATCTTATATTTCATCACATTATTACTATATGTCATTCTGATTATTTTCAACGGAGTAAGTGAATACTTCTTTTATAATGAATTCGGGGTTCGTTATAACTTTATTGCAGTAGATTACCTGATCTATACCAATGAAGTCATTGGAAATATCATGGAAAGTTACCCTGTGGTTCCTTTATTTTCCGGGATCATGATCGTTACGCTTACCATCACATGGTTCATTTATAAGAAAACAAAAGATGAACTGCTGGAACTTCCGGATTTTAAACAAAAAATGGTTCTTCTGGGGAGTTTCATCGTGCTTTGTGCTCTAAGTACACTGGCAATACCCTCTTTAATGCAGATCAAATCAGACAATGTTTTTGCTGACGAAATTGAAGCCAACGGACTTCCTAAGTTCTATTGGGCCTTTACCCATAATGAGCTGGACTACTTCCAGTTTTATTCACAGATCAATCAACAGCAGGCTGAAAAGAATTTCTTAAGCCAGTATCCACAGCACACATTGTCAAGAAATATTATTGCTGAACAGCCCGAAGTAAAGAAAAATGTTGTATTGATTTCTATTGAAAGTCTTTCCGCAGATTTCATGGAACATTATGGGAATACACAAAAAATCACTCCTTTCCTGGACAGCCTTGCAGAGAAGTCATTGATGTTTACCAATCTTTATGCTACAGGAAACAGAACAGTACGCGGTCTTGAAGCTTTGACTCTTTGTATTCCTCCTACAGCGGGAGAAAGTATCATCAAAAGAGACGACAATAAAAACAAATTTACAACCGGAAGTGTATTCAAATCCAAAGGCTATGATGTTAAGTTTTTATATGGCGGATACAGCTATTTTGATAATATGCAGGACTTTTTTGGCGGAAATGGCTACGGAATTGTAGACCGGAATAATTTTAAACCTGAAGAAATTACTTTTGCCAATGTTTGGGGTGTTGCTGATGAAGATATGGCTAAAAAGGCAATTCAGGTGATGAATGCTGAAGCAAAATCAGGGAAGCCATTTTTCAATCACTGGATGACAGTTTCCAATCACAGACCTTTTACTTATCCTGACGGAAGAATAGATATTCCGGGAACAGCGAAATCCCGTGAAGGCGGTGTAAAATATACAGACTATTCTCTTAGACTGTTCTTTGATATGGCTAAGAAGCAAGACTGGTATAAGAATACTGTTTTTGTGATCATTGCAGACCATTGTGCTTCGAGTGCCGGAAAAACAGAACTTCCGATGGATAAATACAGAATCCCTGCCATGGTGTTCTCAGAAGGATTTGTTCAACCTCAGAAATTTGATGCATTAATGTCTCAGATAGACGTGATGCCTACCGTTTTGGGATTATTAAATTTCAGCTATCAGTCTAAGTTTTTGGGTCAGGATGTTTTCAAACAGGAATTCCAGCCTAAAGCTTATGTTGCAACTTATCAGGATCTCGGATTTATAAAAGACGGACGTCTGACCATTATTTCACCGGTAAAAAAGGTAAAACAATATTCTTTGGAACTGGAAAAAAGTGATCTGGCTCCAGCTTTTAAACTGTATTACAACGAAAAGTTATTAAAAAATCCGGAGCAGAAACTGGTAGATGATGCCGTATCAGCCTATCAGTCTACCTCATACTGGTTAAAAACTAAACAATTAAACAGATAAATATCTAAATATTTTTAGCAAATAGTTTAGCGTAAAATATTTAAATTAACGAATAAATTTATTACTATGAAATGGACAGACGACAGAGGCGGAAACGTTGATGACCGCCGTGGTTCCGGAGGAGGAAGTGGTGGTATGATCGTAGGCGGAGGACTTGGAACTTTAATTATAGCAGCCATTGTATTCTTTTTGGGAGGTGATCCATCCGGTATTTTAAATTCCGGCAGTATACAGCCTTCCGGAAATTCCGGAGAACAGAGAGAGCTTACAACTGGTGAAAAACAAATCGGGGAAATGGTAAAAATGATGGATGCATGGAATAGCCAGACCTGGAATCAGATTTTCACTGAAAACGGAATGACCTATACAGATCCTGGTATTGTTCTTTTTGAAAATACAACTTCTTCAGCATGTGGTACAGCTCAATCTGCCATGGGACCTTTCTATTGCCCGGCAGATCAGAAGGTATATATGGATATGAGTTTTTTCGGTGAGCTTCAGCAAAAATTCGGCGCTAAAGTAACTGAATTTACGGTAGCTTATGTTCTTGCCCACGAAGTAGGACATCATGTTCAGACACTTTTAGGAACCACTCAAAAAGTAGATGCGTTAAGAAGAAGCGGAAGATATTCTGAAGAACAAATGAACAGAGTATCTGTGGCTACAGAATTACAGGCTGATTTCTATGCCGGAGTTTGGGCAAAGAGAACCAATGACAGTAAGCATATACTGGAACCTGGAGACATTGAGTCTGCCATAGATGCTGCAGAAGCCGTTGGAGACGATAACATTCAGAAAAGAGGCCAGGGATACGTTAATCAGGAAAGCTTCACTCACGGATCATCTGCACAGCGTAAAGAATGGTTTATGAAAGGTTACAACACCGGAGATATCAGACAGGGAGATACTTTCAACCAATTATTAAAATAGTTTATCAGAATTATTCAGATTATACAAAATAAAATGCGGCCTTAAAGTAAGGCCGCATTTTTATTTATTGTAATTCGATTGGATTAGAATTTTTCTTAGCTTCTTCCTTCACCCTTTCTTCCATTCTTTTCCTCATATCGGCAGGATTCTGATTTCCTCCACCGCCTCCCGGGCCTCTTCCTCCTCCCACTCTCACAGTAGTCGAGAATCCACCTTGTCCGCCACCTCCTTGACTCATAAATGACATTGGATCTGTTTTGAATTTCTGCTGCTGCTTTAAATAATCTGCTCTTTTCACTTTTAATGTATTTCCAAACTGATTTAAAGCAGGGAGTTCGGCAATCTTATAGTTTTTCATTAAATCAAAAGAATAATCTCCTTTATCATCTTCCACTTTTACGATCAGTCCCGGAAGCCCTCCGAACTTGTAAGGCCCATCCTGATAAGGAAGATCTGTTGTAAACCACGCTGTCCATTTTCTTCCTCCAAAATCAGTTTCTGCCTTCTGTACTTTATACTCGCCTATTTTTCTCGTTTCTGATTCAATTTTCCAGTTCAGCGGCCTGTCTTCTTCATACGAGTAGATATCACGGCCAATTCTGTCTTTGAAATAGGTCTTTTGGTTTGTTTTATCTTTTTCTACAGAATAATTGATATTCGTTCTCAGACTTTCCATCTGATCTCTGTTGATACTTCCTCTTCCTCCTCCACCTTGAAATGCCTTCTGCATGATAGAATCTCTTTTAATCCTGTTTTCAGAATAAAAAACAGATTTTTCCGGAGAAATATCCAGATAAGCATTTTCTGTTTTGATGTCTGTTTTATTTTCTGCATCGGGCTTCATAGTCACCTGATACACAAACCTGTTAGCCTGTGCAGAAACATTCTGTATGAAGAGTGCCAATGCGATAATACCTAATTTTTTCATTTATATTTTTATTTATTTTAATTCAATTGGATTCTGATCTATACTTCCGGCAAAAGAATGGTTTTCTGCAGAAGAATTCTGCTGCATAGGGAAACTTTGATTTTCGTTACCCATTCCCCGATGCATTCCACCACCTCCGTGGCCACCGCCTCTCATTCCGCTTCCGTTCATACCACCGCTGTGTCTTCCTCCGCCATTTATATTTCCACTTCCTGTATTTCCGGCTATAGCTTTTCTGTTTTTACCAAACTCTAGTTCCAGTGCAGCTTTATCACCATGAAAATTAACTCTTGTGCTTTGTTTAGCATCGGAATTTAATTGTTCTTCAAAAGCATTTTTAATGGTAATTTTTTTAGCAAGATCAAATTTATAGTCTCCTTTGTCATCTTCCAGCTTCACTATCAATCCCGGTAATCCTGAGAATTTATAAGGTCCGTCAGACAGAGGAATTTCATTTGTAAACCAGGCTGTCCAGACTCTGCCGCCAAATTCGGCAACTGCTTTTTGAGCCGGATACCCGTTTTGTTTATCAACTATATCTGTTACATTCCATTTTACAGGTCTGTCTTCCTGATAGTAAATTTGTTTTCCGGCTGCTCTTTCATAATAATACACTTTCTGTTCCGGAATACTCTTCGTAATAAAATATTCAAAGAAAGTAGGTTCAAAATGTTTCTTGCCTTCCAACTTTGAAAAATCTTTTTCCTCTTTTTTATCATTTTCTTTCGCTTCTGGTCTTAGAGAAATAAAAAGAGAGTCTCTTTTCAATTTATTTTCACTGATAAATAAAGATCTTTCTCCTTTTACATCCAGAAAAGTTCTTTCGCTTTTCATACTAACCAGATTGATAGAATCCGGGTTTACCAGCGTTTCATAAACATATCTTGTGGTCTGTCCGTAAGACACTGCAGTGAGAAACAACACAAAAAAAGCAATTATTTTTTGTTTCATTACCAATTTTATTTATAGATATGAAATACGTTTCAAGGTTAAAATAAGAAATGAAATCTTCACATAAGCATAACAATTTTATCTAATTTTAACAGAAATGACCCTTTTCAATCTTGCTATTAATATCAGAATCATTAAAATAGATATCTTCGATTTGAGATTGCGGAAATTAGTTCGTATTTTTGCATCATTAAATCATTCTAAATAAATACAATGATAAAAGTATCAGACTATGCAAAGGAGAAAGCCATTCAGTTGATGACTGAAGATGGTTTTAACCCTGCTGAAGATTATATAAGAGTAGGGGTGAAAAGCGGCGGATGCTCTGGTTTAGAGTATGTTTTAAAGTTTGATAACCAAAAAACAGACACAGATCAGATATTTGAAGATAATAACATCAAAATTATTATAGATAAAAAATCCATCCTTTATTTGGCAGGAACAACTCTTGAGTATTCAGGAGGATTGAACGGAAAAGGGTTTGTATTTAACAACCCGAATGCATCCAGAACATGTGGATGTGGAGAATCATTTAGTCTTTAAGAAAAGGCCTTAGATCCTAGACTTCAGATCTCAGAATCATTCTGAATTTTGAAATCTAAAATCTGAAATCTAAAAAAAAGTAATGAGTAAATATACAGAAGACGATTTAAGAGTCGATCTAGAAAATAAAAAATATGAATTCGGTTGGGAAACCAAAATTGATTACGAAGATTTCCCGATCGGTTTAAATGAGGATATCATCCGTGCCATCTCTGCTAAAAAAGAAGAGCCGGAATGGATGACTGAATGGCGTTTGGAATCTTTCAAAATCTGGTTGAAAATGGTAGAGCCTAACTGGGCAAATATCAAATATGAAAAACCGGATTTTCAAGCAATCCGTTACTATGCTGCTCCTAAAGTAAAGCCTGAACTGGCTAGTCTTGACGAGGTAGATCCTGAATTATTGAAAACATTCGCTAAGCTAGGGATTAATATCGAAGAGCAAAAAAGACTTTCCGGAGTTGCCGTAGATATCGTAATGGACTCAATTTCTGTGAAAACTACTTTCCAGGATACATTGGCAGAGAAAGGAATTATTTTCTGCTCAATTTCTGAGGCCATTAAAAACCACCCTGATTTAGTAAGAAAATATCTTGGAAAAGTAGTTCCGAGAGGAGATAATTTCTATGCAGCATTGAATTCCGCAGTATTCTCTGACGGAAGTTTCTGTTATATTCCAAAAGGGGTAAAATGCCCAATGGAGCTTTCCACTTATTTCCGTATCAACCAGGCAGGAACAGGACAGTTTGAAAGAACGCTTCTTGTAGCTGATGAGGGAAGTTACGTTTCTTATCTTGAAGGCTGTACAGCACCATCAAGAGATGAGAACCAGCTTCACGCAGCGGTAGTGGAACTTATCGCTTTAGATGGAGCTGAGATCAAGTATTCTACCGTTCAGAACTGGTATCCTGGTAATGAAGAAGGTAAAGGAGGGGTTTTCAATTTTGTAACGAAAAGAGGACTTTGCGAAAGAAATGCAAAAATCTCATGGACACAGGTAGAAACAGGTTCAGCAGTAACATGGAAATATCCTTCTTGTATTCTTAAAGGAGATAATTCTATCGGAGAGTTCTACTCTATCGCTGTAACGAATAACCACCAGTATGCAGATACAGGAACAAAAATGATCCACATTGGAAAAAATACCAAATCAACGATCATTTCTAAAGGTATTTCTGCAGGAAAATCTCAAAACTCATACAGAGGACAGGTAAAAGTAATGCCTTC